>Ga0256845_1002250_pt1 | contig 14218 bp, 11 predicted proteins | sample RiftiametaG_FD_189101 | JGI IMG/M metagenome (GOLD analysis project Ga0256845, IMG submission 189101) | Tube worm associated microbial communities from hydrothermal vent at the East Pacific Rise, Pacific Ocean - Riftia | ecosystem: Host-associated > Annelida > Integument > Unclassified ...
GGTGGACCAAGGTCGCCGTGCACACGCCCCCCGTGCGCAGCGCGACCACGGCTGGCCACGCGCACACTGGGGTTGGGGCGCCGCCGACGATGGCCGCGGGGACGGGGGCGAGTTCGCCGTTCGGAGGTGAGCCCGCCGTGACCGTGCTGGAAACGGCGAGCTGGATGAGCGCGGTCAGAGCCACTAGCAGCCCGTGGCAAAACCTCTCACGACACCTCGCTTGGCCGTTCCGCCGATGGCAGTGTTGCCGAAACTTGCAGTACGCCCGGTACAGCGGCGTTTCAGCGCCTCGCCCTCGACGAAAAATCCTGCGCGAGGCGCCGCGATGGGTTTCACCACGGACTGCTCGCCCACACGGGGCCCATTCGCGCCGCCTCGATGACCCTGAACCGAGCGCCGGCCGAGACCCCGCGCCATCTCGACCTGCGGCGGACACCCTCGGGCGGCTCCTCCGCTCAGGTCGAGGTCTGGTCCAGCGGAGCACGGGGGGAGTATGCCGCACCTCGGACTGGGGGACTCCTCTGAGGTGCTGTCGCCGGTCTGGATCAGTCGATACAATGGGGGATGGGATCGCCGAGTCCGAGCTTGAGCGTGAGGGAGTGGGGAGCGGGCCTGTTGTGGGGAGGGGTCATGCTCCTGCTGACTGTGGTCTTTGGGTTCCTGCTCGCGGACGAACTCCGCGATGGGCGAGTGGCGAGCCCGACCCTGTCTCCCGACAGCATCGAGGCCCTGGATCTGCAAGGGGCGGGAGACGGGGGGCTGCTCGTCGACGTGGAGGGCTTCGACCTGGTTTGCGACGATGCGGTGTTGGAGGCGGACCGGGTGCTCGTGCCTGTGCGGGCCGGCCACAGCATGGTCGTGTTCGCGTTCGACCACAGCGGCGATTGTCGGGAGCTGGACTCCCGGTTCCGGGCCCGGGCCAAGTTGGATCAGGTGGACCTGCCCCTGCACCTTCAGGTCGCCCCGGGCGAGCGCGAGGTCGTGCTCGTGGAGGCACACGAGATCGACGCCGTCTTGGGCGTGACCATGTTGGTGTTCGGCGGGCTCAGCCTGTTGGGTGGCTTCGCGGCCTGGTCGAGGCGCAGGGAGCTCATCGAGGAGCGCTCGGGTCCTCCCCCGTGGCGTACGCCGCCCGTCGAGAAAGACCGCCGAGCTGCGTACGACCCCTATCGGCCGGGCTCTGACCAGTGCCTGATCACCGAGCCGCTCACGCCGGCGCCCGCGTATTTGGATCGGCTGCGCAGGGCTCGTCACATCGGTGTGAGCGCCGGTGTCGTGTTGTTGCTCTTGGGTGGGGCGGTCGCCCTCTTCGGCGGGGGCAGGATCTACGAGCGCGAGCGGACCTGGTCTCAGGGGGTCGCCGCGCCTCTGGCAACGGCCAGCGGTGAGAGCGAGCGTCACACCGGGGTGTTTGTCGTGACCACCCTCGACGTCAGCTATGTGGATCAGGAGGGGGGAACCCACCGTGAGCAACTCCGGACCCGCAGCCTGTTCCTGGGCATCGACGACGGCGGCGATGTCGAGGTCCACTACCGCGCTGAAGCGCCCGGTGAGATCGCCCTGTCTTGGGTCCACGAGCAGCGTCGTGGATCGATCGCGCTGGTTTCGCTCTGCGCTGTGCTGGTGCTGGGCATCGGTCTGATGACCCTGCGTTCGGGCCTCCTGGACCCGCGCCCGGTCCAGGCCGCAGCCGTGTTCGCAGACCCGCGGGAGGTGCTGCTGGATCTTCAGACACCCGATCCCCACCGAGCCCCGCCCGACGATGGCCAAGGCGAGACCTACGATTTTCGGATCCGGGACTCGGATCGGTGCTGGTCTCACCGTGTCCTCTCCTCGGACAGCCCACCCTTGTTTCTGGATAGGCGCAAAGGTGTGGCGATCGGCTTGGTCGACCCCAGCGAGCTCGGATTCGTCGTCGTCCTCGACGAGGCCCTGAGCATGCTGGATGACCCGCCCTTCAGCGCCGCCGAGCTCCGGGGGCGGTACCAACGGACGCTCAAAGACCGGAGCTCGAGCTGAACTCAGACCAAAAATTATAGGTTCAGTAGAAAAGGCAGGATTAGACGAAGTTAAATTGCGTTTTCAGGAGCGATTTGTTAGCTATGTTGGATGAACCTCGATCGAGTCGTCATTCGAAGAGTGCTGCTGTCACAGCTCTGCGCCCTGAGTTTGTCGTCCCTGGCTTGTTCGCCGGCGGAGGGCGGTGACGACGAGGTCGGCGTGACCACGAACCCGAGCGGCACCTCGGTGACCAACACCGCGAGCGCGGACGGCGTAGACACGGAGGACGGCGTAGACACGGAGGACGGCGTAGACACGGAGGACAGCGCGGACACGGGTGTGGAGGACAGCGCGGATACGGGCGAGGGGGAGGACTTCGTTCCCGAGGGGGACCTCGCTACCGACGGCCATTGCTTCCACGTAGACTTCGACTGCCCCGAGGGGGAGAAGTGCACGGGCTCGGGGCCCTCCGAGGGGGTCTGTGCTCCGGTCGTCGGCGACGGTCAGGCTGGAGATCCCTGCACCATCGATCCACTCACCTTCATCGATGACTGCGACGAGAGCAGTTGGTGTTGGGGATCGGAAGAAAATAAGATCTGCCATCCCTATTGCCAGGGCGCCCTGGACAACCTCATGTGTATCGAGGGGTGGACCTGTCAGGCGACCTCCGAAGAGGGCATCTGCATCCAAGACTGCGATATTTTGGATCCGGATAGCTGCGTCAACGAGGGATATGGATGCTACTGGGTGGGGGAGAGCTTCCAATGTTTCCCCGTTTCGGAGCAGCCGGCCGAAGTCGGCGAGCCCTGTTCGTTTGTCGATTGGTGTGAGGCGGGGGTCCTCTGTGCGCCCGGGGACTCACTCGACGACTGCGGTGAGGACAATTGCTGTACGCCCTTTTGCTCGATCCTCGAGGGCCCCGGACCTTGTCAGGCCATCGACCCCGGGTATGCGTGTGTGGTCTTCTTCGACGATGCGCCTCCAGGCTTGGAAGACATCGGCGTATGTGTGCTCGCGCCTTGAAAGGCCGAGCGCTCGCCTCGCCTCCGCGCTGTCGAGCACACGCGTGAGACTGAGAGCTGCGGCCACAGCCACGTTCGCCGTCAGGGTGTCGACCCGCGGTGTTCCAACTCGATGGCATCTTCGGGGCACGCGACGACGCACAGGCCGCAGGCTCGGCAGGCGTCCGCGAGCGGGGCGTAGGCTGTCTGCCGCCGGTGGGCGCGGCTTTTCCACCGACCGAGAAAGGTGAGAGCGTCGAAGTCGACGTCGTCGATACGGCGGATCTCGAACACCCCATAGGGACAGACCTGGGCACAGTCGGACTTCCCTTCACATCGGTTGCGGTCGATCTGCGGCCGGTAGGCGGCGGCGGGTGCTCGGCAGCGTTCACCCGGGCGGGTACCGCTGCGGGCGGCACGTCGGGCCTTGTCGCGATCGAAGAGCGAATTTGTTTGGGCGGTGTCGGGGATTTCGTCATCGGCGGACATTGGGCGGCTCGGTTCAGCGGAGATGTCGATAAGATACGAGGGAAGCGTCGCGTTTGGTATTCGCGTTCGTGGGACGAGCCCCTCGAGCACGGAGTCCCCTCGAGCGACGCGAGGCGCCCGACACTATTTTCGACAGGTGCGTGAGGATGTCTAGGGGGGAGTCCCTGTGTTTTGGACCCGGCGACCCGGCGGCCTGCCGCGCTTCACGACAACAATCAGTCGCTGTTGTTCGCTTGCGTTCGCGGGTGGTCGAGGCGGCCTGGGCGAAAGTACAGTCGATCCTGAGCACGAGTCGACGAGCCCACGCCTGAAGATCCATGGTGGCCAGGATATTTTTTTCGCGCGGAGTCTGAGGACGTCGACGACATGGGCCCGCTGCTGCGAGAGACCGAGTTGTTCGTCGCCGACGAACTCGAGTACCGCGCGATGAACGAGCGGGGGGTCTCGGGTCTGTGTCGAGTTTGGTGTCCTCGTGGTGGTCACGATGACCGAGAGCGTGGGCAGGGCCGTCGTCGCCGCACAGGGGCTCCCGCCCAAAGCCGTCGATGAATCAGGCTGCCGGCAGTGCCGACGTGGTCTGTGAGGTCCTGGACCCGGAATAGTCTGGAATGACCTGGGCGGTCGAGCGTTGGACGTGGACCTGGATTGACATTCGTGGTGTCCCGAGTCTGTGGTAGTCCTCGGGGAATAGCGATCTGCCCGACCCCGTGACCCCCGATGTTCTAGCGAGCGCTCTCGATGGCGACCGGAGCGAGCTCCGGTCCCTGATCGATCACTTGACCCGACCGATTCGGATCGAGATCGGTCAGGCCCTCCATCGCCGGGGTCGTCGCGCGGGGCGGGATGCCCGCCAAGAGATCGACGATATGGTCCAAGAGGTGTTCCTGCGGTTGCTGGCGAACGACGCTCGGATCCTCCGAGCCTGGGACCCGGCGCGCGGGCGGGGTTTGTCCGGCTACGTCCGTATGGTCGCGCGCTCCCAGGTAGCGACCATCATGCGTAGCGCGAGGCGCAACCCCTGGACCGAAGACCCGACGGCGGGGGAGGCCCTCGAAGAGGTGGGCGGACAGGTCGAGGACCACAGCCATCGTTACGAGCGGGCCGACGCCCTGCATCGGCTGCTCGCTCGCCTCGAGGCTCAACTGGACGAGCGTGGCATGCTCTTGTTTCGCATGCTGTGGGTCGAAGAATGCTCGGTGGAGGAGGCCTGCGCGGCCACGGGCATGAGCCGCGAGGCGCTCTACGTCTGGCGTTCTCGTCTGCGCAAGCGCGCGGCCGCGCTGGCGAGAGAGCAGAGTGGACCGCAGGAGTCGGGGCGGAGACAGGGGGAGTCTGTATGAGCGAGCCTGAGAACGAGGAGAGGGACGGTCCCGGAGAGGCCTTGTTGGCTCGCATGGGCGCGCTCGTGCGTGCGGACGAGTCTGTCGAACACGGCGACGCGTGGGCTCGATTCGCGGCTGGCGAGCTCGATGGGGCTGGACTGCGCGCGGTTCTCGGTGCCGATGTGGATGTCGATGGTCTCGCGCATGGTAGGGAGTTGTTTGCGCCGCGCGACTCGGGACTGGCGACAGAGCGCTTGCTTCGGGCTCTCGACGCCGCGCCCGGACGAACGCGGGACTCGGAGCAGCGACCCGGCGCATCGCGTGGTGAACCACTGGATGTCCGGAGCCGGGGTCGAAGCACGAGGATCGTGGGTGTGCTGTTGGCCATCGCGGCTGCCGTCGTGGCGGTCCTGTGGCTGCGGGCGGCGATGCTCGATCCAGGCTCTTCGCGCCGGGACTCGGCCATGGCCGCGACCCTGCCTCACTATGTGCTCGAGACCGACGGCGGATCCTCTGTGGTCCGATCCTCGGCTGGGCACCGGGACGCGGGAGAGCCCCTCCGTTACGCCCCTGGGGATCGCTTCGTGTGGGTGCTGCGTCCTGAACAGGCGGGCGAGCAGTCCCCGAGTTTGCGGGTGTTTGCGATCCCCGCTGACAGCCCTCCCGAGCGCCCAGTGAAGGCGCTCGGGCTCGGCTCTGCCATGGAGGCCGGCGGCGCGTCCCTGCGTATCAGCGGGGTCGTCGAGTTGCTGGGCCTGAGTCAGGGCCCGTGGACCCTCGGCTTGATCTTGGCGCCGGACAGGGACGACCTGCCGACGTCCCTGTCGCTGCGTACCCTCGATGACCTCGGGGGGGATCCAGCCGGAGCTCTCCAGGTTTTCCGACTCGAGATTGTGTTGGGAGACTAGGGCGATCGTCGGCGGGTGGCGAAGTCGGTCCGAAATGGCGTCGAGGCGCAACCTTGCTGATAGATCGCCGGCGGCTCCTCCAGCTTCGGTGTTGGTGTTGGTGTTGCTGGCGCTGGGGTGTGGGCCCCAGGTGGACCACGAGGGCAACGATGTTAGAAGCTCGGTCGCCGAACTCGAGCTGAGGCGACGCGCGGAGGCACGGGGACTCCAGTTCTCCGGTTGTGACGCGGTGTACCTCGATGGTCGCTGCGCGCTCGCCGATGGGGCGGAGCTGACCCTCTGGGTGCCCGATGTCGAGGGTGGGACCATCGAGGTGGCGTTCGATGGTCGTGCCCTTCAGCCACATCGCCGCACGGCTGTGCGGGGGGGCGAGCGTCTGGTATTGACCGGCCTCGACAGTCTCGGGGGGGCCGAGTCGGGGCCGGGGATGCTCCTGCTTCACGATCCCCAGACCCGCCGCCAGTGGCAACTCGGCCTGCTCCCGGCGGGCGAGGGCTACCGCGGCCCGACCTACAGGGAAGCCATGGACCTGGCGAAGGCGGGCGAGCACACTCGCGCGCTGAACCTGCTGCGGGCCCGCATGGCCGAGGTCGGCCCCGAGGAGCGACTCCAGCTCGAGGCCGGGATCAGCAAGATCGACCTGAACCAGGGGGAGTACGCGGCGGCACTGGAGGCCACACGCAACGTGTACACAGCGGCGGGCCCGCTGGGCCGGGTCGACATCGCCAACGCGGCGGCATCTCGAGCCGTCTACATTCACACCTTCTTGCTGCCCGACTACGCACAGGCTCGGGCGTGGATCGAGCGCATCCCTGAAGATCCTTCGGCGAGGTCTACGGCGCCCTATCAGCGTGGTTTGCTGGCCTATCGGCTCGCCGATCTGCGGACCGCGCAGCGCGAGTTCGAGGCGGCGCTGGCCCTGGCCGAGCCCCTGGGGCGGCCCGCCTATGTCCGCCAGGCCCTCGAGATGTCGGCCCAGGTGGCCGCGCAGCTGGGCCGGGCAGAAGCGGCGGAGCGCTACGCTGTGGCCGCCCTGGAGCTCGCGCGCAGCCAGGGAGGCGAGCCCTGTCAGCAGGCGAGCGCGTGGACCAACGTGGGCTGGGCGCGGACCTTGCTGATGGCCGAGGGGATCCGGGGTGAGGACCCGAGGCCGGCGCTGCGCGAAGCGTTCTTGGGGTTCTCAGGTCTGGATTGTCCACGCCCCCATCGAGCGGCGAGCGCCCAGCTCAACCTGGCCTACGCGGAGCTGCTCGCGGGCGACGACGATGCGGCCCGCGAGCTGCTCTCGGCCGTGGACCCGGCGCAGCTCAAACCTTGGGAGCGCTCGTGGCTCCCGCTCTTGGAGGGGCGCCACGCGCTCGCGGGCGGGGAGTTGAGTCGAGCTCGCTCGGCGTTCAAGGTCGCCGAGCGCTCGGCGACCTTGGGTGACGACCGTGATCTACTCTGGCAGGTGGCGGTCGGCCAGGCCGAGACCTTCGCCGCGGGGGGAGACGTCTCGGCTGCGCTGGAGCGCTACGCGGCGGCCGACCTCAGGCTCGAGGGGCTGGTCGCGCAGGTCTCCCTCGACGCCGGCCGGGAGTTGTTCTTGGCCGGCCGCTCGCAGGTCGCCGCAGCTCACGTCGGCCTGCTCCTCGATGCCGGCCGACCGGCGACAGCGGCCTGCGTGGCCGGGCGTGCGCAGGCTCGCCCCTACCGCCTCGTCCAGCGTCAGCGCCAGTGGGGACAGGGGGCTGGCGGTCGGCTGGCAGCGCTGGTGCGCTATCGGGAGCAGCGCGAGGCGCTCGAGGAGGCGAGGGCCGCCGACTGGACCCTGACCCTCGCACAGCGAGAGCGGATCCGAGTGTCCCGCGGCCACCGGGTCGCGGCCCTCCACGCCCTGCTCGACGAGGCCTTTGGCGGGATTGAGGGCCGGCTACCGGCGTGCGCGGAGCAGACTCCAGAGTCGAGCGCGGGCGAGCATTGGTTGCTCGTGTTTCCGCTCGATGAGGGGCGGGGGCGCTGGGTGAGCTTCCTGATCGCCGGGTCGGGGCTCGGATCGAGTACCCGTGTGGCCAGGGTGACGCGCACACCTGAAATGGATGATCGGGGCTTCGCGCGCGCCCTGCTCGAGCCCTTCGAGGACCTGTCCAAAGCGGGGATCGAGCCCGGTGGTGAGCCGCCCCGACTGGTCCTCCAGCTTCACCCGGGCGCCTCTGGTCTGCCCTTCGAGGGCGTGCTGCTCGGGGGGGTCCGCGTGGACCTGCGTTTTGCCCTGGCCTACGGCTGGGGCCTCGAGACACGCCCGGTCTCGGATGCTGGGCTGGATTCTGGGCTGGATTCTGGGCTGGATTCTAGGCTGGATTCTGGGCTGGGGGGACGGCGGGCACTCGTAGTATCGGATCCCCTGGGCGACCTCCGCCATGCCCGGAGCGAGGCCGAACTCGTGGCCGCGGTGCTCAGGCAGTCCGGTTGGGAGGTCGAGCAGCTCGCCGGCGCGGCGGTCACTGCCGAGGCCCTGGCCGCGGGCCTCTCTCGGGCGACCCTCTTTCACTATGCGGGTCACGCCGAGTCTGGGGGCCTCGGGGGATGGGAGAGCCGCCTCCAGCTCGCGGGTACGGACGGCTTCGATGTTCGGGATATCCTCGCCCTGCCGCAGGTCCCCAGCTTCGTCGTGCTCTCGGGCTGCGAGACCGGAGGCGCGACGGCCAGGCAGGCTGTACGGGGGGCCCGCTGGAACCTCGCCCAGGCTTTTGTGACAGCGGGATCGCAGAGCGTCATCGCCTCGACCGCGGTCATCCCCGACAACGAGGCCGAGCGCTTCAGCGTCGAGCTGATGCGCTCGCTCGACGTCGAGGATGGGGCGGGCACGCTGTGGCGGGCGCGGACCCGGCTGCGAGGGGAGGCACGCTCGCAGACCTGGTCGGCGTTTCGGGCCTGGCAAAATAGTTTGCTCGGCTCCCGTTAGATCGAGCTCCAGACTCGCGTAGCTCGTCATGATGTGGACGAATAACTACAGCCTTCCCTCGATCGGTCTTGCGTTGCTGGCGACGACGGCCCTGCCTCTGTCTGTGTCCGGGTGTGCCCTCGAAGAGGGGGGCAGTGAGGTCGGTGCGAAGGGCCCGCAGTTTCGCGGGGGGGAGACGGGAGAGAGCGGGGGGGAGACGGGAGAGAGCGGGGGCGGGAGCGAGACGGGAGCGGGCGCCGCGTGGTGCCAGGAGTCCGCCGCTCCCCTCGAGCTCGAACACTGCGATTCCAACCGAGAGCTGGGGTTCCTCATCGACGAGGAGGCGGCCTGCGTGGACGTCCCAGGTGGGAAGGGGAGCTGGCTCGCCGAACCCCTGTTCCAGAGCCCGCACCCCTACCTGGCCCGGTTTTGCAAATACGCCTGGTCGCCCAACGTCGCCGCGAGCCCTGAACCCTGGCAGCTCGACGCCGTCGCCGAACACGAAATCGACTGCGAGGGGGTGATCGGCGACGGGTCGAGCTGGTCGCAGGCCATCGACGACGAGCTCTTCGCCGTGTTCCGGGACCACATCGACCATGTCGCCGACCCCGACACAGCGATCCCGACCCCGGCGAGCAGAGTCGATGTGATCATCGTCGACAACAAGGTCGAGGGGGGCTTCAACACCCACTCGAGTCACGGTGCTGTGATGGGCGCGCTGGTCGAAGACATCATCTGCGACGGCGCCCCGGGCTGTGTGCGCGAGCTCGGGTTCGAGCTCGCCATGCCGCGCTACTTCAACTCCGACGGGGAGTCCCTCCACGATCCCGATGGTGGGAGCTTCGGGAGCGTCGGCGATCTCGCCCGGGGTCTCGAGGACGCCTACCACCGGATGTTGCAGTCGCCCGCCAAGCGCTCGGTCATCAACTTCAGCGGTGGGTGGGAGTACTCGCCAGAGCTCACCGCTCTGGGTCAACTCGACCTTCTCGGGGGCCAGACCCTGGCCGACTTCGGGCCCCGCAGCCGAGCCATCCATGCGGTCGCGGTAGCGATCCGCTGTGCGGGCGGGCTGCTGGTCGTCGCGGCCGGAAACCGGGTGCCCGAGAGTTGCGACCTCGGTCCGAAGTACCCCGGGAGCTGGGAGCAGCTCCCCGCCCTGACTGAGGCGCAGTGTGTCGAGTACGGTTTCGCCGTCCACACGAAGCGGTCGTACCTCCTGCCCAACCACAGCGGGCCGGGGATCTACGACCCGCTCTTGTTTTCAGTCGGGGCTGTGGGCTACGGAGGTCTGCCGCTGGCCAACGCGCGCATCGACGCCATGCCGCGCCTGGCCGCGCCTGGTCAATACGGGGTCGCGCTCGAGGCCGGTACCTACACCGACGCGCTGGCTGGGAGTTCGGTGGGCACGGTGGTGGTCTCGAGTTTGGCGGCGCTGATCTGGTCCTACTTTCCCGAGCTCCCGCCGGCGGACGTGATGCGTCTGATCTACGCCAGCGCAGCGCCGCTCGAGGACGCCCAAGGTGTGCCGATGATCAGTGACTACGGCCTGGGCGGCCCCGTGCCCGTGCGGCAGGTCGGGATCTGCTCGGGCTTGGAGATGGCCTGCAGTCAACATGGCCTGAGCTGCGCGTTGAGCTGCGACCCAGGGAATCCCGACCTGACCACTCTCGAGCTGGCGGTCGACGGGCTCCTCGGTGGGGAGACGCTCGTCACGCCGGTCGGCATCGGGGATCAGGAGATCGCGCTGTGTGTGGACGGCTGCTCGGGGAAGCCCGCGACGGTCGTGTTCCCCTCGGGTCAGGCCGAGCCCCTATCGGGCGGCTCTTCGCTTCAGACCTACATCCCCGATCCCTCGGATCCGAGCTGTGCCTCCTGCGAGCTCGACTTCAGCGGCTCCTCGACCTCGGGGCTGTTGATCTTGTCTCTCGACGAGGCCTACAACCCGGCCCTGTTGGCGGGGATCTGGCTGCGCATGGAGTTCGCAGACGGGTCGATCGAGAACGTCTACATCGGCGACGCCACGCTCCCGCTGAGTTCGACGACCACGCTCTCGGTGACCATCACCCTCAACGGTTCGCAGACTCCTCCCGCGTCCGCGGCCGTGTGGATGATGTTCGACGACATCAACGGTCGCTACCTCCGCTCGACGGCGATCCCCGTGGTCTTGGGCTCGGCCTGAGCGGGGTCCGGGCCGACGAACGCGAGCTCTCGGGGTCCTCTCGGGGTCTCGGGGGGCTCTCGGGGGCCTGGGGGTCGAGCCGTTCGCGCTCGCCTCGCCTGGCCCTATACTCGCGCCGACATGGCAGACAAGGCCGAGAGCTCTGAGCACGTCCTCGTCGATTTCGACGCGGGCGTCTGCACGATCACCTTCAACCGCCCGCGGAAGAAGAACGCGCTGACCGTGGCCATGTACGTGCGCATGGTCTCGGCCTTCAAGGAGGCGCGCGAGCGCAGCGATGTGCGGGTGATCTTGCTTCAGGGCAGCGAGGGCGTGTTCACGGCCGGCAACGACCTGATGGACTTCATGAGCGCCGGCGAGCTGGGAGAGGACAGCCCGGTCGCTCAGCTCCTCTTCCACCTCGCGGGCTGCGAGAAGCCCATGATCGCGGCGGTCCAGGGCCCGGCCGTGGGCCTGGGGGTGACCATGCTCCTGCACTGTGACCTGGTCTACGCCGGGGAGCAGTCTCGCTTCCACATGCCCTTCGTGAACCTGGGCCTGTGCCCGGAGGCGGCGTCGAGCTTCCTGCTCCCGCGGGTCATGGGCTACCCCCGGGCGGCCGAGTTGGTGCTCTTGGGTGAACCCTTCTCCGCGGCCACGGCCCGAGACTACGGCCTGGTCAATCAAGTGTTGGCCGACAGCGCGGTCCTCGATCGGGCCCGATCAGTGGCGATGAGCCTGGCCAAGAAACCCCCCGCGGCAGTGCGCGCGACCAAAAAATTGCTGCGCGCGGGCTACAGGGCTCAGGTCGAGCAGGCGATGGCGGCGGAGTTCGAGGTCTTCGCGGCCGGCCTCAAGTCGCCCGAGGCCGCCGAGGCCATGCAGGCCTTCTTCCAAAAGCGCGAGCCCGACTTCTCCAAATTCGAGTAGGGAGACGGCAGACCGGTGGCGGGCAGCGAGGCGGACAAAGACGGGGCCCAAACCGGCGCCGGCCAAAGCGACAAAGCCGAGGCCAGGGATGCCTGGGGCGAGCGACTGCCCCGGAGCCTGGGGGCCTTCAGCGCCGTGGCGGTCCTGGTCGGCTCGACCATCGGCAGCGGTATCTTCCGTTCGCCCGCGTCCGTGGCCGCCGAGATCGACACGGTCGTGCCGTTCATGCTCGCGTGGGTCGTGGGCGGGCTGGTGGCGCTGGCCGGGGCCCTGACCTTCGCCGAGCTCGGGGGCATGTTCCCGCGCACGGGTGGGATCTACGTGTACCTGCGCGAGGCCTTCGGGCCGCTGCCGGCGTTTTTGTTCGGGTGGGCGGAGCTGCTGATCCTGCGCCCGGCGGCCTACGGAGCGATCGCCGTGACCTCGGCCGAGTACACCTGGCGGCTGTTGGGCCACGACCCAGGGCAGGTCCTGCTCCCCCTGACGGGCACCTGGGAGGTGTCGATCGCCCAGGGCCTGGCGGCGGTGTTCATCGTGATCGTGGGGGTCGTCAACTATCGGGGGGTGGGCCTGGGCGCGATCATCCAAAACGTGTCCACGGCTCTCAAGGTCGCGGCCATCTTGGTGCTCGTGTTGCTGGGGCTGAGCCTGGTCCCCGGTGCGCTCCCACCCGCGACTGCGCTCGAGCCCCGAGCCCCCGACGCGGCCGAGCCCGGGAGCCTCGCGGCCTTCGGTCTGGCCATGGTCGCGGTGCTCTGGGCCTACGACGGCTGGTCGGACGTGGGCTTCGTGGGCGGCGAGATCCGGGATCCGGCCAAGAACATTCCCCGGGCGTTCATCGGCGGGACCGCGATCGTGGTGGTCTTGTACCTGCTGGTCGACGCGGTCTACCTCCGGGTCGTGCCGATCGGCGACATGCCCGGGCGACCGCTGATCGCCGCCGACGTGGCCGAGGCGTTGATCGGCCCGGTGGGCGCGGTGTTCGTGGCTGGGGCCGTTGCTCTGAGCACCTTCGGCACGCTCAACGGCGCGATGATGACCGGCCCGCGGGTGTTCTTCGCTATGGCCGAGGACGGCCTGTTTTTTAAGCGCCTGTCCAAGGTTCACCCCGAGCACGGGACCCCGGGCGGGGCGATCGTGTTGTCGGTGCTTTTGGGGGTCGGCTTTGTGTCCTACCAGGGCTTCTCGGAGCTCGCCGACCAGTTCGTGATTGGGATCTGGCCGTTCTATGCGCTGGCGGTCGCGGCCGTGATCGTCCTGCGTCGGCGCGAGCCCGAGCGCGAGCGCCCGTACCGAACCTGGGGATACCCGGTGGTGCCGATCGTGTTTCTGCTCGCGGCCGTCTACCTCCTGAGCAACTACGCCGTGCGCGAGCCCGGGAAGTTCGCGATCAACCTGGCGATCGTGGCCACGGGGGTGCCCGTATTTTGGCTGTGGTCCCGGCGTAAGCTTGCGGCTGGGCCAGCGTCTGGGTCCGCGTCCGAGTGAGATGGGGCGGGGGGGATCGGGGTCAGGCCCGGCCCCGGCTGACCCCGTCGACGAATGCGCCCGCGATCAGGTGAGCGACCCGGATCGGCTCGGGCAGCTTGCCGTGGATAGTGAGGTCGGTGATCGCTCGGGCGGCGTCGTCGAGGTCGAGGCCCGCGCGCTGGACCCAGAGTCCCGCGCAGGGCTGCATCTCTCCGGCTGCTTCAATCAGTGCCCACTTGCGGGCGCCGCCGGGCACCTTGGTGAGCAGGGCCTCGCGGATGGCGTCGTAGCGAGGCTCTCGCCGGGCCATGATCAACACGGGCAGGCCCAGGCGGGCGTGGAGGCCGGAGAGGTCGACGACGTTGAACCCCCCGAAGGTGATGCCTCCCAACAGTAGAATTTGCGCGTGCTCGAGGAAGGTCGTGCCCGCGATCATGGTCGCCATCGCCTCGCTCGCGTCGTCGCCGTCGCGGCCGAGGGTGCCGGTCATCACACCGTCGAGGCGGCCGCGGGTGAACACGACGCCGACGATCGCTACTTCGCCCCGGTGCGCCCGGTCGAAGGGGGCGTCGTCGATACCGATGGCGTTGCTGAATCGGTGGGTCACGGGCAGGGCTGATCCAAGCAGGGGGCGGGGTTGGACGCAAGCGAGCTGGGGGTCGCCATGTAGACGCGGCCCGGCCTTCCTGGGATGCTGGCGACACATGCGGGGCAGGGTCAACGCCGGTTTGGCTCGGTGGGCCGTCGGACTCGGCGCAGCGGCCCTGACCTGGGTGCTCGGAGCACCGACGGCCCTCGCGGCCCCACCGACTCCCGCCACAGACTCGAGTGTGAGCGGGGAGGACTCGCGCATCGTGCTCGACTGGGAGAGCCCCGCGCTGGGCTGCCCGAGTGTCAAGGGACGGCTCATTTGATCCTGCCTAGCTCGGCTCATGTGATCCACCCGGCCGCATTTTCAAAACAGCGAGGGCAGCAGTTTTGAAAAATGCGCCTCAGCTCGGCTCATGTGATCCACC
>Ga0256845_1002251_pt1 | contig 14218 bp, 17 predicted proteins | sample RiftiametaG_FD_189101 | JGI IMG/M metagenome (GOLD analysis project Ga0256845, IMG submission 189101) | Tube worm associated microbial communities from hydrothermal vent at the East Pacific Rise, Pacific Ocean - Riftia | ecosystem: Host-associated > Annelida > Integument > Unclassified ...
GAATATTGCTACAGATTTAACAGGAATTTTATGAAACAACACATATTTGATAACCTAATGAACAGGATGGTTATAAGCAAACCTTGCCTGATTAAAAACATTAGTAGCTAAGTGCCTAAGTCAATAAGTTTATTCTTAAAATTTAACTTAGGTTTTATAAGAAATTGGAAAACATTAATTACAACTGCAAGATGAAAATAATGCAAATTGAAAACCTGTTGTAGTCAATTGTAAAAATTATATTATCAATTTTAAAAAAAGCACATCAGGTAATTTTCATTTCCAGAAAAACTCACAACTCATAACTCATAACTCATAACTGCTTACTATATTTGCAGCATGATTTCACAGGCAATTTTTCTTTTTATTAGTGGTACCGAAATAGGTTTTATCCTTTTCATTGTGCTTTTGGTTTTTGGTGCAGACAAAGTGCCAGAGATAGCGCGCGGATTGGGAAAAGCCATACGCCAAGTAAAAGATGCCACCAACGACATTAAATCTGAAATTACTAAAGGTGCCGAAAAACAAGGTATAGACATAGATATTACCAAAGACGTCCGCAAACAAATAGACCAAGTAAAAGAAGATGTAGACGATATTACAGGGCCAATAAAAAGGAAATTCTAAATGTTAGAAACCCTAAAACAATGGGATAGGGAATTTTTTATGTACCTAAATGGTTTAGGGATAGAGAGCTACGATAGTTTTTGGATTTTTATTACGAAAATTGAAAGTTGGATACCGCTTTTTACTTTTTTTATCTTTCTCATATTTTATAATTACAAAGGAAAAAAAGCATTGGTTGTGTTCTTTTTTGCAGTACTAACATTTGCTATTACTTTTTTGTTTACAATGATAGTGAAGGATTATGTAGCTCGTTTAAGGCCAAATAATGTAGCCGCTTTCACAGAATTAATTAGAATTCTTCAAAAACCAACTAGTTTTAGTTTCTTTTCTGGTCATGCATCCTCCAGCTTTGCAATAACAACGTTTGTGGTTTTAGCATTGCGGAAATACACAAAGTGGATTTACTTTTCCTATATATGGCCAATACTGTTTGTGCCGAGCCGAATACTTGTGGGTGTGCATTACCCGAGTGATATTTTTGTGGGGGCTTTAGTCGGAACGTCTTTTGCTTTTTTATTCTACTATCTTTGTAAAAAAGTCTTAGAAAAGGAAAAATTATTTAACTCTCGAAATAGTTAACCCATCACGAATAGGTAGCAGTACCGTTTCAAGCTTTGGATGCTCATTTAATAGTTTGTTATATTCAAGTAGTGCTTTTGTATCATAGTCGTCAACCTTCACTTTTTCCACTACTTTTCCACTCCAAAGCACATTGTCACTTAAAATAATGGAACCTTTTTTTAACTTCGGAAGAATGATTTCTAAGTAATTGGGATAGTTGCTTTTATCAGCATCAATAAAAACCAAATCGAAGGTTTTTTCTAGCTTCGGAATGATTTCTAAAGCATTTCCTAAATGTTGAAATATCTGTTTTCCGAAAGGAGATTCATCAAAATATTTTCTTTGAAAATCGAACAATTCTTCGTTAATGTCGATTGTGTGCAATTCTCCATTATCCTGCATTCCTTCAGCTAAACATAAAGCAGAATACCCTGTGTAGGTTCCAATCTCTAATATGTTTTTAGGTTGGATTAATTTTGAAAGCATACTCAAAACCCGACCCTGAAAATGACCGCTCAGCATACGTGGAGCAATTTGTTTTTGCCAAGTTTCACGGTTTAATTTTTGAAGCAATTCAGGTTCTGGTTGCGAATGTTTTTCTACGTAATCGTTTATTTTTTCAGGAAGGAAATTCATTTTTATTTTTTTAGTGAATACCGCCCATCATCTTTTTGATTATTGGCGAAATAAGTATTGCAAATATACCTACAATCACACTAATTACTCCAAAACTTGCATATACCGAAACGTACGAAAATAGTTGCTGAAAGCTTTCACTTTGTCCCGAAGCAATTTGTGGCGTCAGTCCAGTAATGTATTCTGTAATATTTCCAAAGATTCCTTCTGAAAAAATATTTGTGCTTCCGTCTGAAACTGTAGTTAGTTTGGCAATTTTTCCTGCAAAAAAGTGTCCGTAAAAGTTTGCTGAAAACCATACACCCATTATAAAAGCTATATATTTTATTGGTGAGAGTTCCGTCATTTTCGAAAGCCCGATGGGTGAAAGAAACAATTCCCCAATAGTCAAAACCAAATAACCAATCACTAAATAACTCATAGAAGTTTTGGCAAAACTATCTACACTATGAGCTGAAAGTGCAAACACGATAAATCCTAGACCTAGAAATAATAATCCCAAACCAAATTTTACAGCAGAATTTGGATTTATTTTTCTTCGGCTTAAATACGTCCAAAGCATTGAAAACGGAATGGCGAAGAGGATTATAAAACCAGCGTTTATACTATTTGTTCCAGCAGCATCCATTCCTACCAAATTTACATTTCTATCGGCAAAAAGTGTTAATGAACTTCCTGCCTGTTCAAAAATAGCGGCAAAGAGTGTATATAGGATGGTGAAATAGACTGCAACCAACAATCGTTTTCTTTCTTTTGAAGTAACTTTTAAAAGAATATTACCAATATAAAAAATCAAGAAGGCTGAAACAATCCAAACCAAATAACCTTCAAATTCATTAAACCGAACAAGAGCCGCAAAAATTGCAACGGAAGCGATTGCAACTAAAACAATCAATTTTCCTCGATTTAAACCGAATGATTTCGTGTCGTAAACCTGCTGATTTGGTACGAAACCTTTATTTCCGAAGACATTATTTTTCAAACCACTTCTAAAAACTAGAAGTCCGGCAATCATTCCAATTCCTGCCAAAACAAAACCGTAATGCCAGCCGTATTTAATAGCTACCCAAGCGCATAAAAGTGGTGCAATAGCGGCGCCTAGATTTATTCCTAAGTAAAAAATAGTAAACCCTGAATCACGACGTGAATCGCCTTGAGCATATAATTCACCAACAAAAGATGAAATGTTTGGTTTGAAAAACCCATTACCAACAATTATCAATCCTAACGAACCGTAAAAGAAAATTGGCATTTCAATAGAAAGAAAAAAGTGACCAAAAACCATGAGCACGCCACCCAGAATAATTGCTTTTCGATACCCTAATATTTTATCAGCCAAAATACCACCAATCATTGGCGTTACATAAACTAGCGACATATAAGCTGCGTAAACACCAAAAGCCATGTCATCATCGTATAAAAGATGTTTAGTCATATAAAGCACAAGCAGGGCACGCATTCCGTAAAAGGAAAAACGCTCCCACAATTCTGCAAAAAATAAATAAAGAAGTCCCTTTGGGTGACCGAAAAGTTGAGGTTGTTCTATCTCGTGAATAGCATTGCTCATAATTGGATTTTTTAATTTGGAGCAATGTATAACAGATTATAAACGCACAGATTTACTGTTCTAAATAATACTAAATAATACTAAATAATAACGGATTGTGTGTATCTGTAATTTGTGGAACAATTAATCACAAAACTTTTTGTAGTCTTTGTTTTCAACACTTTTGGAGAATTCCTCGAGCAATATTTTATCGATTGTTATGTTATCCGGAACAATATGCAAGCGGTATTTGCTCTCGCCAATAAAGGTAAAAAGATCACGCCTGTCCAATTTTTCAGCATCGTTTAGTTGAAGAATTTCGTTTATGTTTTCAATAATTCGGGTAAGGTAGGTTTGGTTTTTTATTTCGCCGCCAAGCATTACTTCTATGGTTTGTGAATCACCTTCGGCATATTTTCTTCGGATGGCGAATTTTAATAGATTTTTATACTGCGTAGTTTTTGAACCGAAATCGATGCTTTTATCTAAGATGTTTTTTGTAGGAATGTTCAATTTCACCAAACTCCAATCCAAAAATTGAATGGTGATTTCATTAGGTTTTGGTGTACCTGCAAGCCGAATAACCCAAGTTGTAGCCAAAACCAAAAAGAGAGAAATAAGTGAAGTTTTTGCGATAATCTTGATGAAATTATTACTGAAGTCATTTCCGAAGGTTAAGAAAACTTCAGAAATTTGTGATACAAAAATTAAAATAATAACCAATATTGAAATTACGCCAATCACCTTTAAACCTCTATAAGCAAAGGTTCTGTAGAAAGAAACGCCTAGCAAATAACATAGAAAGCCAGAAAGTAACAAATCTGGAATGGCGCTTATACGAATATTGCTAATTACATTATTTTCTTTCAAAATAAAAGGCAAAACAAAAGTGATGATTGATGTGAAAATAATACCTATTACAATTTTTTTAATGTTCTTTTTATTGTGATAAATAAAACCAGGAGCGTAATAAAAATAGAAAAGTGCCAACAACAAAAACATATTATTGACGATAGAAAAGAGCGTTACAGCCAAATGATAACCTTGTGTGTCAGTAATATTTAAAACTGTTCCACCATAAATCCAACAGCCCGAAATAACCCAAACAAACATTGCTAAGCTTAAATACAAAAGAGCCTTATCTACTCTTTTTTGCGAATCATCTTCTTCTAAAAGTTGACTGAATCTTTCTCGAATGTTATGCCAAAGTGCAAGTAGCAATACACCGCCCAAAAATGCAATACAAATGTGCGAAAGGATATAAAATTTAGCTACTTCGGTCATTATTCACCCAGAATTCTTTTAACTAACTTCTGTTTGGCGGCTTCATCATTGCCACATAACCATTGAATCACGTTTTCATCCCAAATGGCATCGCATTGTTGGGGAGTTAGAATTTTACGATCAATTGCCAAATCCAGAATTTTTCCGGGATAAGAAGATTGTACATCGCTTTCCATTTCTCCTAAAGGATACGGATCGTCAAGACCCATAATTATTTGTTTATAACCTTGGTTTCTTACTAATAATTCTAATCCTCCGGTATCGTGAAGAAGTGTGTCGAAGAAAATATTTTTATGTCCAACAGATTTTCTAGGATGTGTTTTTCCGTCAAATAAATCTGGACGACCATCAAAACCTTGAATTCTTCTTCCTAAATTTATCTGAGCTAGCTGGCCTCCGTGGGCAAAACAGGTTCGCATATTTGGATATTTGTCTGCGTAACCGTTCAATGTTAAAAAATGATAGGCATCTGCACATTGTGCTAACATCCATATAAGATGAAAACGCCAAGCTGTATTTTCAAGCTTTATAAATTTTTCGCCATCGTATGGATGCACTTCAACTGCTAGATTGTATTTTGAAGCCATTTCAAAAATAGGCTCATTTTCTTCATCAAAAATACATCGCCACGTACCTATAGTGTCCATATAATGTGTTGGTAAACACAAAAGTTGCATTCCTAATTCTTCTACACAACGTTCCATTTCCCAAAGCGCACCGCGCACAAAACCTGGGTGTACCACAAAACCACAAGTAAATTTTGAAGGATTTTCGCGTTGCACTTTTGCGTTAAAATCATTTTGAAAACGTAGGGCTTGTTTCATTTCTTCAACACGAAGCCCGTTTCCATAAAGTTGGGAAAGATTAAGAACAACAGCATGATCTATTTTGAAACGCTCCATCCATTCCAATTTTTCATCCAAAAAGAAACTAGAATCTGTAACAGGACGACTCCAATCTTTTTGAAGCATAAATTTTCGGTCTTTATCTACCCAAAAAATCCCTTTATCTTGCATAAACTGAGGGATTTCCTCAGGATAGGGAAGTAGGTGTGAGTGGCCGTTAATGCGAAGTTTTCGTTTCATAATTAAATTTAAAGAATGCTAAAGTTACAAACTTTTAGTTCGCCCCCCGTCTACAGGAAGGTTTATTCCGTTAATATAGCTAGCAGCTTCACTTGCAAGAAATACAACTGCATTAGCAATTTCACCTGGCTGTGCAAAACGTTTTGCGGGAACGAGGTTTTTCATAAATTCGGTAGCTTCTTTTTCAGTTTTATTCATTTTTTTTGCAGCGTTACCTACAATATCTTCCAATCTGTCTGTGGCTGTAAACCCTGGCAAAACGTTGTTCACAGTTATTCCGAATTGCCCTAATTCATTAGCCATAGTTTTACTCCAACTGGCAACCGCACCACGAATGGTGTTACTTACCCCAAGACCGTCAATAGGTTGTTTTACGGAAGTTGAAATAATATTTATAATTCTTCCATAATCGGCTTCTTTCATTCCTGGAACTACTGCTTGCGCTAAAATTTGGTTGCAAATCACGTGCATAGAAAATGCTTTTTCAAATTCATCTGTTGTAGCAGAAAAAATTGGACCGCCTTTTGGACCACCAGTATTATTTACCAAAATGTGAAATATTTTGTTTGAAACCGCAACTTCCACTTTGTCTTTCAGTTGTTGCGGATTGGTAAAATCTGCCACAAAATAGTTGTGTTTTTGACCTTTATCGTGTGCAAGTTCTATCAAGGTTTCTTTTAGTTTGGTTTGGTCGCGGGCAACCAAAGTTACCGTTGCTCCAAGTTTAGCCAACTGCATAGCCGTTGCTTTTCCAATACCTGCAGTACTTCCGCAGACGATAGCGTTTTTATTTGTTAAATCTATATTCATATATCTGTTATCTGTTATCTGTTATCTGTTATCTGTTTTTTGATTTCAGTTTCGATTTTGTGTAAATTTCATCTTCATCTTCATCTTCATCTTCATCTTCAATTTCATTCGTATTTAATACAAACATTTTTCGTTTCAGTAAAAAATCGAAGTGCTTCAAAACCACCTTCACGGCCTACGCCGCTGTCTTTCATTCCGCCGAAAGGCGTTCTTAAATCTCTGTTTAGCCACGTATTTACCCAAACAATTCCGGCTTCAATTTCTTTTGAAATGCGCATTGTGCGGTTTAAATCTGAAGTCCAAAGTGTGGAAGATAAGCCATATTTAACGGAGTTTGCCATTTGTAAGGCTTCTTCATCAGTTTTAAAAGACATAATGGTTACAACTGGTCCGAAGATTTCTTCTTGGTTTACACGGCATTGGTCGTCAAAAACTTCAATGACAGTGGGTTCTAGATAATAACCGTTTTCAAAACCTTTTACATTTACTCGTTTTCCTCCACAAAGGATTTTTCCTCCTTCTTTTTCTGCAAGCTTAATGTACGATTCTACTTTTTCGAGATGTGGTTTTGAAACTAATGCTCCTAAATTTGAATCGGCATCAAACGGGTTTCCAACTTTTAGCTGTTTTACTTTTTCAACAAAATCTTTTTTGAATTTTTCGTAAATCGGTTTTTCAACAAAAATTCTACTTCCGCAAAGACAAATCTGCCCTTGATTAGCAAAGCTTGATTTTACAGTGACTGCGAGCATTTTTTCATAATCGCAATCTGCAAAGATGAGGTTTGGGTTTTTGCCACCTAATTCCAAAGATAATTTTTTAAACATCGGTGCGGCTGTTCTAGCAATGTGTTCGCCAGTTTTTGTGCCGCCGGTAAATGAAATTGCTTTAATGTTTTTGTGTGCTACAATGGCTTGCCCTGTAGAAGGACCGTTTCCGTGAACAATATTTAAAACTCCTTTTGGAAGACCAGCTTCTGTGCAAATTTCTCCTAAAAGAAAAGCGGTCATTGGTGTTACTTCGCTTGGTTTTGCAACTACAGTATTTCCTGCTGCAATTGCTGGCGCGATTTTCCAAGTGAATAAATAGAGGGGAAGATTCCAAGGTGAAATACAACCCACCACGCCAAGGGGTTGTCGCAAGGTGAAATTCATCGTGTTTAAACCTATACTTTCGTGAGCTTCACTTGAAAACTGTGTGATTGCATTCCCGAAAAATCTAAAGTTTGACGATGCTCTTGGAATATCTACAGCCAAAGCTAAGCTTAATGGTTTTCCATTGTCTTTTGCTTCAGCTTCAGCTAAATTGAAAAGTTTCTCCTCAATTAAATCTGCAATTTTCAGCAGAATTCTACTGCGTTCGTCAATGGTTGTATTACTCCATTTCGGAAATGCTTCTTTTGCAGCTTGGTATGCGTTCTCAATATCTTCTTTATTTGAAACTGCTATTTGCGAATACACTTCACCATTGGATGGATTATAATTATCCAACCATTTTTTTGAAAGTGGTTCAACGTATTTGCCGTTTATGTAGTTTTGGATTTTTTGCATATTTAACAACTTCCTTGAATTTCGAATATCAAAACACCTTCCGTAAATAATTTAATTTTAAGTTCAGCCAAATAGTCGAAAAATGGTTTTATATTTTCTGAATTTATAGATTCGTTTTGAGGAATCGATTCGATTAGTTTTTTTTGAAATACTCCTTTGAATCTCTTGTAAATCTTTATCTTTTTTCCAGGATAGAATTACAAAGCTTGACATTACCGAATAGGATTCATTATAAACAAATTGAACATTCGGTTGGTGCAATTTTAGGAGTTCCATTTCTTTGGGCTCTAATTCAATAAGTCTTTCCCCGACAGGATATTCTAAAATATCGCTATAATAAATCGTTGATATATTTTTAAAGACAATCACTTTTTTACTTTGTTTTAGTGCAAAATCGACATCGCTAAACTCTAACTTATAAGTCGAAATAAAAGGATAAATCGCAATAGAATCTATAGGTTTGGCTTCTAAAAAATATAGTTTAATATCACTACCATAATTTTGGACATCAAATTCCTTATAATTTCCAAAATAAATATAGCCAGATATAGAATCTGAGCTGTTTGTTACAACTACAACGCTGAATCGATATGTATTGCCGGCATCTGCAAATACAGTCGATACCGAAAAGAAAATGAATAAAGCAACGAAAAATGTTTTCATAAATTAATATATTCCTACAAATTACTACTATTTACTGTCAACTGGTTTATAAGCCATCGCCTTAATCTCAACAACCAATTGCGGATGCGGTAATTGATGCACCGCAACAGTGGTTCGCGCTGGCCCCGTTTCTTTATTAAAATACTCTGAATATACTTGGTTGTAGCCGCTAAAGTCATTCATATTTACTAAAAAACTGGTTACATCTACAACGTCGGCCATTGTAGCACCTTCGGTGGCTAGATAATCTTTTATATTTTCTAAAACGGCGCGTGTTTGCTCTTTAATATCGAAATGCATTGTGCCCATTTCATCAATTTTATTTACTCCGGCAATGGTATTGTCGGGCAAACGTGAACTTGTTCCACTAACAAATAAAAAATCGCCTGCACGCTTAATGTGCGGATATGCGCCTCGTGGTGTTGCTTTTCCTTCTACTAATCTGCTTTTATTACTCATAAATATTATTTTTTTCCAAACGCCACTTCATCATCGTGAAGGATTGCTTCGGTTTCTTTTTTCACTAGTTCTAATTTTTCTTTTAGTGACATTGCTTCGGTAAGTTTTTCGTCGTCTAAAAGGTTTAAAATTGCTTTATCCTGCGCTCTTCCGCATTTCATTGCTTCGGAATAGGTAATAGATTCCTTAAAGGTAACCAAAGCATATTTGCTGTAATAATCTTCGGGAAATTCGGTTTCAAAAGCGGTTTCTAGTTTTCTTTTTCTTTGGAAGATTTCCATTGCCGTGTGCTCTTTCATTTCGTGGAAATTATCTACCGCCAAATCCGCAATGGCATCGGCATCTTTTTTTCGAAGTACTTCGTACTCTTTAAAAACTGCACTCCAATCATTTTTTTCTTCGGAATTAAATTTCTCAAGAACTTCATCAAAAACCACAACATCTTCAAAGCTGGCGTTCATTCCTTGTCCGTAAAATGGAACTATAGCGTGTGCGGCATCGCCCATTAAAAGCACTTTTCCGAAGCTATTCCACGGAGAACATTTTACAGTTCCCAAAGGTCCTGTTGGGTTATTTAAAAATTCTTCGGAAAGGTTTGGTATCATTTCCACCACATCGGGAAATTCTTGATTAAAATATTCGTGTACCATTTCTGGTGTCGTCAAATTCGCGAAACAATAATCACTATTTTCATACGGAAGAAAGAGTGTTACCGTAAAACTTCCATCTAGATTTGGAAGTGCAATTAACATATCCTCACCTCGTGGCCAAATGTGCAAAGCGTTTTTATAGGTTCTGTAGCCATTGTTTTCGGCAGCAGGAATTTCAAGCTCTTTATAACCGTGGCTAAGCCATTGCTGCGAAAAACTGAAAAGAAATTTATGACTGTCAAACATACTTTTACGAACAGAAGAGCCTGCGCCATCGGTTCCAAAAATTACATCGGCAGTAATCGTAGTTTCTTTTTTTGAATTGAAATCTATAAAAGTAGCCGAAGCATTTTCCAAATCAACTTCTTCGCAAGCTTGATTGAAGATGATTTTAACATTGGGCATTTTTTCGACTTTGTCTAATAAAAGCATATTCAATCCCGGGCGTGAAATGGAATTTATGTATTCATCTTCTCTTCCGCTGTACGGACTCAAAAAAGTATTTCCAGCTTTATCGTGAATCATTCGCCCATTCATTGGAATGCAGAATTTTTTTGCTTCTTCTTCAACACCTGCTAGGCGTAACCCGCGCAAACCACGGTCGCTTAAAGCTAAGTTTATGGAGCGACCAGCATCCTGTGTAATTTTTCGTAAATCGGGACGTTTTTCAACTAAAGTTACTTGATAGCCGCGTTGTGCCATTCTTAAAGCTAGAAGGCTTCCGCAGAGTCCAGCACCTATTATTAAGATGTTTCCGTTATTCATCATTCAATTTTATTTTGCAACTATTTTAGGAGTGTTTCCTTTATCCAATTTTCTAACCCAATATATTATAAAAATTCCGCCTATAATTCCAGGAATAAACCAGCCGTAAAAACTTGGAAAAAAATTATTTACGACTACAAACGCTGTTACTGCAGCAATGTATCCACCCGTCATATTTCCCAAATGGGATTTAAGCCAATCTTTTCGGAGTTGCTCTCTGTTTTTATATTTTTTCAAATTTAATAAAGCGAAAACCACACCTATGCCCCCAAAAACGAGAAGTACAATATTCAGTACGCCAACAATAATTATTGGGTAAAGAATCATTCCGAGACCAACAACAACCATTGTCCACGAAATTATTTTTTCAATTTGTAGGTTGAAATTTTTTCTTTTAAAACGAAGACTTCGATAGCCAATTAGTAAAAAATAAATACTAAAAATACCTATTGAAAACAAAAATGGACTATGATGATTTGGTAGTACAGAAATTACAAAAGCAACTATAGCTGATGCTAGCATCGTATAGAAAAAAACAATGCCGGATTTTTTATGAATTTCACGACCTTTTTTTGCACTTAAAGCAATACCTCCAGCCAACAAAGCAATTCCTCCAAATGATGCGTGGATTATAATTAAAATTTGAATGAATTTTTCTAACTCCATTTACGTATTTTAGGTAGTTAATACATTTTTTAATTTTTCTGAAAATTTAAATACGTCCTCAAAGCTATTGTAAAGTGGGGCAGGGGCAACACGAATTACATCTGGTTCACGCCAATCGCTTATTACGCCTGATTCGGTTAATTTTGTGTGTAATCTTTTATCAGCGTTTTTTACTTGTATTGAAAGTTGGCAACCGCGTTCTTCAGGATTTCTAGGAGTGATTACGTTAATGGCTTCATTTTTCATTTCATCTAATAAAAACTCTAAATAGCCAGTTAGCTTTCCAGATTTATTTCTAATATTTTCAAAACTAGCTTCTGTGAAAGTATCTAAGGATGCCCTAATTGCTGCCATTGAGAGTATTGTCGGATTGCTGAGTTGCCAACCTTCGACTCCGGGCAATGCGTCAAACTTGTGGCGCATATTGAAACGTGTTTTTTTGTTGTGTCCCCACCAACCTGCAAATCGGTTCAAATTTTCATTGTTTGTATGGCGTTCGTGAACAAAACAACCACCCAAACTTCCGGGGCCACTATTTAAGTATTTATAGGTACACCAAACTGCAAAATCGGCTCCCGTTTCGTGTAAGTTTGGTTGAATATTCCCTGCGCCGTGTGCTAAATCGAAACCAACCATGCAGTTGTATTTATGGCCTAATTCAGTAATTTTTTTTAGTGGAAAAGATTGTCCTGTGTAATAATTGGTGCTACCAATCATCAATAAAGCGATTTCGTTTCCGTGGGTTTTCATAATTTCTTCCAAATCCTCAAAGTGGCAGAGTTCTTCGTCTTTTCGGGGTTTCCAAAGAATTAAACCATCTTTTGGATCTATTCCGTGAAATTTCAATTGACTTTCCACAGCATATTTATCGCTTGGAAAAGCATCACTTTCAACTACAATTTTATATTTAGTTTTTGTGGGTTGGTAAAATGAAACCATCATTAAATGAAGATTTGTAGTGAGTGTGTTCATTACAACTACTTCCGAAGGTTTCGCGCCTACAATTTTCGCCATATTTTCAGCTAAAAATTCGTGATAAGGAAGCCAAGGATGTTTTCCTTCAACGTGCCCTTCAACGCCAAATGTTGCCCAATCTTTTAATACTTCCTGAATATATTCCGAAGTTATTTTGGGTTGTAACCCAAGGCTATTTCCGCAGAGGTACACAAGTTCTTCTCCTGAAGTATTTTTAGGAATATGAAATTTATTTCTGAAAGAAGCCAAACTATCTTCGGCATCTTGTTTTTTGGCATATTCTAAAGAGTTTTGAAACATTTGGTTGGGTTAGATTTTATCGACTTTTCACAAAAATAGCAATTAATTTCCAGCTTCTTTTTTAACTGAAATATTTGTAAAATATAATTTGAAATTACCAATGCTATCTTTGTGTTTTTTTGCAATTTCAATACCGTTGAAGTTTTCATAACCTTCCCAAGTGGTTGTCATTGATGGTTCTGAAGCATTTCCTTTTCTATAGTTCTACTCTTTTATTTTAAAATTTTCATCATAGAAAAAATCATACGCATCGCCTGGCGTGTAGCCACCTTCGTTTCCGTAGACAATAGTAAGTTGATTTAAAGTGTTATTTGAAATGGGTGCAACAGCATTTTCTTTTTCCGAAAAAGTAATGCCTTTGTCCGAAACAAGTTGAAAAGGCGCTAAAAGCCAATATTTATCATTAATAAATGCGGCATCGGTATCTTTCATTAAACTGTCAATTTGTGAACGATTGTAATTTATTGGAGTTCCTTCTGAAGCAATTGCAGAAATATCACCCGTTTTTGGTTTCCAAATCCACGATCGGTCAAAATGGTTTTCGCCACGATCTAAGTTGAAAGTAAAGGCTATTTCTGAAACATCTTTCCAGTTTTCAAAACCGTTGGCGTTGGCTATTTTTTGTACTGTGGATATATTTTCTTCGGAAATGGATTGATCGTTTTCGGGTTTTTCAGAACTTTTGTTGTTATTGCAAGAAATCAGTGTAATTGCAATAAATACTATGGAAAGTAAATTTTTCATAATTATATGTTTGGGTAAAAATAATCAAACTAGTAGTGCTTTCATATTTTTCGTAAATTTATAATATGGAAAAATCAATCATAAGTTTAAAGCTGCTTATTATTTTGCCACTAATGGTTTTGAACTGAACTATCGTGGAGAATTTGCAAACGTGATAAAGAAATTAAACTTTGTTATTGATTTAAATTTTCAAAGCCCCAATTTTACTCAGAATTTCTTCGGTTATGGCAACGAAACTAGCAATTTTGATGATGACTTAGAAGAGGATTATAACCGTGTAAGAATTAGAAGCTTTTCTGTTTCACCTGAATTGGTATGGAATTCTGCAATAAGTTTAGGTGCTACGTATGAAACTATTGAAATTGATGAAACAGAAAATAGATTTGTAGATGGAAACCCTGCTTTGCCAAAGTATCTTTTTGATGAGGTACAATTTGCAGGCACAAACACAAAATTTAAATTTGTTAATTATGACAACCAAGCATACCCCACAATGGGAATGTTGTTCAGCGTAAATGTTGGGTTTAAGAGCAATTTAGACCAAAGTAACAGAACGTATGGTTATTTAACTTCTCAATGGAGTATTGTCCACAAATTAATTCCTTCGGGAAAATTGGTTTTGGCAACCACGCTTAAAACGCACCTTAATTTTGGTGATGATTACGAATTTTATTAAGCCGCAAGCATAGGCGGAACAGATGGTTTACGTGGTTATAGAAACCAACGCTTTACAGGTAAACGAACATTTTATCAAAATACTGATTTGCGTTATTCCTTCAGCAATTTAAAAACAGTTTTAATACCAATAGCGTCCTAAACGTTTAAAAAAGAGAAAGGGAATTTTGTTCCACAAAGTTATCTTTGTGGTGCAACACAAAAAGCACCTTTCTCTGATGA
>Ga0256845_1002252_pt1 | contig 14213 bp, 5 predicted proteins | sample RiftiametaG_FD_189101 | JGI IMG/M metagenome (GOLD analysis project Ga0256845, IMG submission 189101) | Tube worm associated microbial communities from hydrothermal vent at the East Pacific Rise, Pacific Ocean - Riftia | ecosystem: Host-associated > Annelida > Integument > Unclassified ...
TAAATAAGAATGTATAGACAAAATATAACAAGATAATCGACGCAATCCCTACGATGAAAAACAGCGATGATGAAACTATCGCTCCGGGAATATATTTCGCACGCATAATCAATACGGATGATGAAAGCGATTACAAAATCATCAAGCTTGCCGTCGTGCGCTAACGGTATATGGTGAAGAATAATTACAGTTAAATATAAAAAGCCATGCTCATTTGACGGAGCATGGCTTTTTTTATAAGTGGTTATTGTTACAACATGTAAAGTATAAAAAGATTAAATAATAGATAAAGAAATAATACGAGGGAGAGAATAAATGTACTTATGAGCATACTATATAGTATGCGATATTTTACATACTATATATCTAATATGTTCGATAATATATCTTTCTCCACGATGGGATTTAATTAAATACAACGTAAATATTTATTATAATGCTACAATCTGTCAAACCTTTAAAATAATATCATTACTGCCGTGTAATGTTAAGAGAGCCCCCCTACCGACAAGATGCCTGATATTTTTTTTAAAAATGAATCTTTACAAATACTTAAAAATAGTATAATGGTTTTATTATACTATTTTAGTTTGATGTAATGCATTAGTTTCAATATATAAATTCGATTGAACGCACTATTGGAGTTAATAGTGTGTTATACATTGTATTACTAAGACAAAGAAGAATGGAGGTATATGATGAGGAAAAGCTTTTGTATTATGTTTATTGTATTACTGGCAGTTTCAGTTATGACGGTCAGTGTTTTTGCCGAAAGCGGTTCACATGTCCTAAAGATAGGGCAGTTTGCCGGCGGACTGCCAAGAGATGTTTTTGTTACCAATAGTTATGCCTATGTTGCAGCTGATGGATTGTTGTCAATTCTTAATATTTCCGATCCGTCTAACCCTGTTCAGGTTGGATCCTATGATACACCGGGATCTGCACGAGGAGTATATGTCAGCGGGAATTATGCCTATGTTGCAGATAGCAGCAGCGGGCTTCGGGTGATTGATATTTCAACACCGGCCTCACCGAGTGAAGTCGGTTATTATGATACTCCGGGAAGTGCAGTGGGAGTTTTTATCAGCGGGAATTATGCCTATGTTGCGGATGGGGTAAGTGGTCTTCGGGTGATTGATATTTCGACGCCGTCATCACCAAGTGGGATCGGATTTTATAATACACCGGGAAGTGCTCAAGGAGTATATGTGAGTGGGAATTATGCCTATGTTGCGGACCGCGACAGCGGACTACGGGTAATTGATATTTCGACGCCGTCATCACCAAGTGAAATCGGATCTTATAATACTCCGGGCAATGCTCAAGGGATATATGTCAACGGGACGTATGCGTATGTTGCAGATGGGAGCGGGGGACTACGGGTCATTAATGTATCAACGCCATCATCACCAAATATAGTCGGTTATTATGATACCCCGGGAGATGCTCAAGGGATATATGTCAGCGGGACATATGCCTATGTCGCAGATTACGATTCAGGGCTTCGGGTGATCGATATATCAAACCCTGCCTCACCGAGTGAAGTCGGTTTTTATGATACTTCGGGAAGAGCCTATGGAGTATATGTCAGCGGGACATATGCGTATGTGGCGGATAGGGGCGACGGACTGCGGGTAATTGATATTTCGACGCCGTCATCACCAAGTGCAGCCGGTTATTATAATACCCCGGGAGATCCTCAAGGGGTATATGTCAGCGGGAATTATGCCTATGTTGCGGATGAGAGCGAAGGGCTTCGGGCGATCGATATATCAAACCCTGCATCACCATATGAAGTGGGTTCTTATGATACCCCGGGAAGATCTTTTGGGGTTTTTGTCAGCGGGAATTATGCCTATATCGCAGATTACGATTCAGGGCTTCGGGTAATTGATATTTCAACTCCGTCATCACTAAGTGAAGTCGGTTTTTATAATACTGCAGGAAATGCGAGGAGTGTATATATCAGCGGGAATTATGCCTATGTTGCGGATGGCGGTGATGGGCTTCGGGTAATTGATATATCAACCCCGTCATCACTAAGTGAAGTTGGTTTTTATGATACCCCGGGATATGCGTATGGGGTTTTTGTCAGCGGGAATTATGCCTATGTTGCGGATTACAGCAGCGGATTACGGGTGATAGATATATCGACTCCGTCATCACCAAGTGCAGTCGGTTTTTATGATACCCTGGGAAATGCTCAAGGGGTATATGTCAGCGGGATATATGCGTATGTTGCAGACGGTAACAGAGGGCTACGGGTAATTGATATATCAAATCCGGCATCACCAAGTGAAGTTGGGTATTATAATACACCTGGAAATGCACAGGAGGTTTATGTCAGTGGGACAGATGCGTATGTTGCGGACTATACAACCGGGCTGCGGATGATTGATGTTTCAACCCCGTCCTCCCCGAGTGAAATCGGTTATTATGATACCCCTGGAAATGCGTATGATGTTTTTGTCAGCGGGAATTATGCCTATGTTGCGGATGGGCGCAGCGGGTTGTATATTGTTAAACATCAAGTGCCGCCAAGTAATCCGACTTGGTCAAGCATAAGTGCTATTACTACAAATGCTTTTACGGTCAGCTGGAATGACAGTAGTGATGAAGATAATTATCACTACATTCTCAGCAATGCAGCAACCGGCGTTATCGTTTCTAATCTTCAGCTTGCCGCTGATACGACAAACAAAGCACAGGACGGACTGGATATCAATACAACGTATTATGTAAAACTGTATGCAAGTAATGCAATAGGGGTTTCAGTAACAATCGAAACGAATATTACAACATTACCGGTGCCGCCAAATACCCCGTCGAATGTCATTGCCGATACGGCGACGCCGACAAATTGTATAGTGCATTGGGTAGATACATCATCAGGCGGATCGCAGGAAGATAATTTCATTGTTTATCAAAATACCAATGCAGTATTTTCCGGCGCAACTGTTGCTGCAACAACGGCGGCGGATGTTACGAACACTGTCGTAAACGGGCTGGATGCCAATACAACATATTATTTTTGGGTAATGGCGACTAATACCGCCGGCAGTGCCCTAAGCAGTTCAAATAGTATAACAACATCTTTCGGGCCTCCTGCGGCTCCGACGGTGATAAATGCTGATAACATAACACCGAATAGTTTCCGTATACACTGGAGTGATAATTCCTCAGGAGGATCAGCAGCAAACGGATTTAAAATATATCGAAGTACGAATAATAATTTTTCCACAGCGATGCTTGTTGCCTATAACCTTCCGGCGAGTATTTCAAATAGAAACATTAACTATCTTGCGACAAATACGCGCTATTACATTTGGATAGAAGCAACAAATGCTAACGGAGGCTCTCTGAGTGCGTCATATGCGGTTTCAACATTAGCAGGGACCCCGAGTGCACCATCAAGTGTTATTGCGGATAATATTACCTCGACAAATTGTATACTGCATTGGGTTGATAATTCATCAAGCGGAACGCAGGAAGAAGCCTTTATTGTATATCAAAATACAAGCAATGCATTTGCGACGGCAAGCCGTATCGGCACTACCGCTGCTGATGTAACGAATCTGTCAGTAAGCAGTCTGACAAGCAATACACGTTATTACTTCTGGGTAGAAGCAACAAATGCTGATGCACGTAGTCATAGTGCAGTAATTTCGATTCGGACATTGCCGGGAGCACCGAGCGCACCGTCGAATGTTATTGCCAATACGGTTACGTCAACAAATTGTGTACTGCATTGGGTAGATATGTCATCCGGGACTCATCAGGAAGATAATTTTATTGTGTATCAAAATACCGCAAGCAATTTTAGTGCGGCAAGTGCCGTAGCAACCCTTGCTGCGGATAGTACGAGCTATACGGCACGTGGACTGAGCGCGCATACAACATATTACTTCTGGGTAATGGCAACCAATATCTCCGGCAGTGCTGTAAGCAGTTTTGCCAGTATAGCAACGAGTAATGCAATAGCCGACGACATAACGAATGCCGGTTCAACTAAAGAGACAATAGTCGGACCGAATCCGGGGAAAAACGGCGAATCAATGACATTCGGTCTGTTGCCGAAAAACGTTCGCATAGAAATATACGATGCAATTGGCAATCAGGTGAACAACATTGACGTGCCGGCAAATCAGCCGTCGTATGTTTGGACACTGAAAAACAGCGATGATGAAACTATCGCCCCGGGAATATATTTCGCACGCATAATTAATATCGATGATGAAAGCGATTACAAAATCATCAAGCTTGCCGTTGTGCGCTAACGGTATACGAAGCACGGATGGCTGATAAAGAAAAGAATGATTAAAATAATTATACTGCAGAAACAGTAAAGGGTAAATAAAGTCGATATAAAAATATAAAACAAAAATACAAAAAGCCATGCTCCGTCAAATGAGCATGGCTTTTTTAATGAGTATTTTGTATATAGTATGCGATGTATGCGGTATTTTTCTGTTTGCATGCTACGATAAAGTTATAAATTGTAATAGTTGTAACAAAACAAAATAACAACTTGTATACTCAAAAGGTATAGTCGTTTTTATCAGAAAAACGATATACTGAATTATACGTGTATACAGATTTATAATTCTGATACAGAAAAGTGTAATGGTAGTATTACACGGTATGCTATTGCAGTATAAAGTAGAAATAACCGTGCCGTTACAAGTGACAGAATATAGTATAAAATTTTATTATAATACTATAGTGTGATGTTCTGTTGTATCAGTGAATAAAATAAAATGTTGTATCGTAAATGACTGTTTGTTATACTGTCGATATATTACGAAAACAAATAATGGAGGTAACTATGATAAAGTATTGTAACGTTGTTTTTATCATACTGCTGGTTGTTTCAGTAATGACGGGGCATGTTTTTGCTGAAGGCGGATCAAATGTCGTAAAGATAGGTGATTTTGCCGGTGGCAGACCACTTAGATCTTTTATTACCAATGGCTATGCTTATATTGCAGCAAATACTGTTTTATCAATTCTGAATATTTCCGATCCGTCAAATCCTGTTCAGGTTGGTACATACGATATTCAGGGAGAAGCACGGGATGTATATGTCAGCGGGAATTATGCCTATATTGCGGATAGCGACAACGGGCTTCGGGTAATTGATGTATCAACTCCGTCATCACCAAGTGAGGTTGGTTCTTGTAGTATTCCCTCTGATGCATTAGGGGTGTATGTCGATGGGAATTATGCCTATGTCGCGGCTCATACCGCCGGATTACGAGTGATAAATATATCGACGCCGTCCTCCCCGAGTGAAGTTGGTTATCTTGATACTTCGGGAGATGCCGGTAGTGTTTTTGTCAGCGGGAATTATGCCTATATTGCTGACGGTACTTTCGGACTGCGAGTCATTGATATATCGACACCGTCATCACCAAGTGAAGCGGGGTTTTATAATACTTGGGGGTTTTCCTATGATGTATATGTCAGGGGGACATATGCCTATGTTGCAGATGACATTGCTGGACTTCGAGTGATAGCAATTTCTAATCCGTCATCACCGAGTGAAGTCGGTTTTTATGATACCCCGGGAAATGCGCAAGGAGTATATGTCAGCGGGAATTATGCCTATATTGCGGATAGCGACAACGGGCTTCGGGTAATTGATATATCGACACCGGGGTCACCAAGTGAGGTCGGTTTTTATGATACCCCGGGAGATGCATGGGGTGTTTTTGTCAGCGGAAATTATGCGTATGTTACAGATCTCGATGAAGGGTTTCGGGTGATAGATATATCAACGCCGTCATCACCGAGTGAAGTTGGTTCTTATAATACCCCGGGAAATGCGTATGGTGTGTATGTCAGCGGGAATTATGCCTATGTTGCAAATAGAGGCAGCGGACTGCGAGTGATAGATATATCGACGCCGTCATCACCGAGTGAAGTCGGTTTTTATGATACTCCGGGGGAAGCTTATGGCGTTTTTGTCCGCGGGAATTATGCCTATGTTGCGGATTATACAACCGGGCTGCGGGTAATTGATATATCGACCCCGTCATCACCGAGCGAAGTTGGTTCATATAATACCTCGGGAATTGCTCAAGGAGTGTATGTCAGCGGGAATTATGCCTATGTTGCGGCCGGGAGCGCCGGACTGCGAGTGATAGATATATCAACGCCGTCATCACCAAGTGAAGTCGGTTTTTATGATACTCCGGGCAATGCTCAAGGGATATATGTCAGCGGAAATTATGCCTATGTTGCGGATGAGAGCGCCAGATTTCGGGTGATAGATATATCAAACCCGTCATCACCAAGTGAAGTCGGTTTTTATAATACCCCGGGATATGCAAAGGGAGTATATGTCAGTGGGAATTATGCATATGTTGCGGATGGCAATAACGGACTTCGGGTGATAAATATTTCAAATGCTTCATCACCAACTGAAGTTGGTTTTCTTGATACCCCGGGATATGCAAAGGGAGTATATGTCAGTGGGAATTATGCCTATGTTGCTGATGGGGACAATGGATTACGGATGATCGATATTACAACCCCCTCATCACCAAGTGAAGCCGGTTTTTATTATACCCCGGGAGATGCAAAGGGAGTATATATCAGCGGGGATTATATTTATGTTGCGGATGCCGGAAGCGGGCTGTATATTCTTGAACCTTTTGTGCCGACTACTCCTACATGGAGTGCTGTAACCGGTATTACTGCGACCGGTTTTACCATCAGTTGGAATGACAGCAGCTACGAAAGCGGCTATCATTATATTCTGAGTAATGCCGTAACCGGCAGTATTGTCTCCAATCTTCTGCTTGCGTCGAATACGACAAGCAAAGCGCAGGATGGTCTGGATACTAATACACTGTATTATGTCAAACTGTATGCCAGCAATGTTATGGGGTTTTCGTCAACAATTGAAACAAATGTAATAACGTTGCCGGGAGCGCCGGGCGCACCGTCGAATGTTATTGCTGACACTGTTACTGCAATAAATTGTATGCTGCACTGGGTTGACATGTCATCCGGAATCCATCAGGAAGACAATTTTATTGTCTATCAAAATACGAATGCAACATTTTCTACAGCTATTATTGCTGCAACAACGGCAGCGGATGTTACGAACATTGCCGTAGTCGGACTGAGCGCAGATACGACATATTACTTTTGGGTCATGGCAACCAATGCCGCCGGCAGTGCCGTGAGTAGTTCAAACAGTATAACAACACCTTTCGGTCCCCCTGCAGCTCCGACGGGATTACGTGCAGATGGTATTACTCAGACGAACTTGGTTTTACATTGGATAGATAATTCATCGGGCGGATCGCAGGAAAGCAATTTCATTGTCTATCAGAACACGGTAAGTAATGTCAGTACGGCAACCGCCATTGCAACTCTTGCCGCTGATACGACAAATTATACGGTAACCGGACTGAAAGCTGAGACGATCTATTATTTTTGGGTTCGCGCGATTAATCAAATCGGCAGTTCGACCGGCAGCGGATGTATGGTAACAACAAGCAATGCTGCAGGTGCGGATTCAACAAAAGAGGCATTAGTCAGACCAAATCCGGGGGAAAACGGCGAATTAATGACCTTCGAACCATTGCCGAAAAATGTTCGCATAGAAATATATGACGCCCTCGGCAATCAGGTGAACAAAATTGACGTGCCGGCAAATCAATCGTCATATATTTGGACGATGAAAAACAGTGATGATGAAACTATCGCCCCGGGAATATATTTCGCACGTATAATCAATATCGATGATGAAAGCGATTACAAAATCATCAAACTTGCCGTCGTGCGGTAGCGGTATACGAAGCACGGATGGCTGATAAAGAAAGAAATGATTAAAAAAATGTTATACTGCAGAAACAGTAAAGAATAATTACAGTTAAATATTAAAATACAAAAAGCTATGCTCCGTCAAATGAGCATGGCTTTTTTTATAAGTGGTTATTGTTACAACATGTAAAGTATAAAAAGATTAAATAATAAATAATGCGAGGGGCATACATATGCTTATGAGTATGCTGTATATAGTATGTAATGTATACAATATGTTTCCATTTGCATGATACGGTAAATAAAAAAAAATGTTATCAAAGCTATTTTATTTTAAATGAATCTTTACAAATGATCAAAAATAGTATACAAATTTAACTTAATAATACTTTCCTTTTCTGTTGATAGTGGAATTATTGACAAAGGAGAAATAAAATTCATGATGGAGGTATATGATGAAAAGTTTTAGTATTGTTTGTATTGTGTTGCTGGCAGTGTCAGTTATGACCGTCAGTGTTTTTGCCGAAAGCGGCTTACATATCGAAAAGATAGGACAGCTCGTCAGCGGACTGCCGCAGGATGTGTTTGTTACCAATGGCTATGCATATGCTGCAGCAACAGGGGTTTTATCAATTATCAATATTTCCGATCCGTCAAATCCTGTTCAAGTAGCTTATTACGATACTCCGGGAAGTGCGCGAGGAGTATATGTCAGCGGGAATTATGCCTATGTTGCAGATAGCAGCAGCGGGCTTCGGGTGATTGATATTTCAACGCCGTCATCACCAAGTGAAGTTGGTTTTTATGATACCCCGGGTTCGGCATGGGGGGTTTTTGTCAGCGGGAATTATGCCTATGTTGCAGATGATAATAGAGGACTTCGGGTGATTGATATTTCAACGCCGTCATCACCAAGTGAAGTTGGATCTTTTGATACTTCGGGAAGTGCACGGGGAGTATATGTCAGCGGGAATTATGCCTATGTTGCGGATTACAACAGCGGACTTCGAGTGATTGATATATCGACGCCGTCATCACCAAGTGAAGTTGGATTTTTTGATACTTCGGGTCAGGCTTATGATGTGTATGTCAGCGGGAATTATGCCTATGTTGCTGATGGGAGTCAAGGACTACGGGTGATAGCAATTTCAAACCCTTCATCGCCGACTGAAGTCGGTTCTTGTACCACCCCCGTGAATGCACGGGGAGTATATGTCAGCGGGAATTATGCCTATATTGCTAATTTCTTCAACGGATTTCGGGTGATTGACATATCAAACCCGGCATCACCGAATCAAGTCGGTTCTGATAACAGCATTGTAAATGCACGAGGGGTTTTTGTCAGCGGGACATATGCCTATGTTGCAGATTTTGACGGCGGTCTTCGGGTGATAGATATATCGACGCCGACATCACCGAGTGAAGCCGGTTTTTATGATACCGCGGGGAATGCGTATGGTGTATATGTCAGCGGGACATATGCCTATATCGCGGATGGGGGCACCGGACTGCGAGTCATTGATATATCGACGCCGTCATCACCAAGTGAAGTTGGTCATTTTGATACTACGGGAGAAACTCATAGCGTTTTTGTCAGCGGGAATTATGCATATGTTGCGGATGGGGGCACCGGACTGCGAGTCATTGATATATCGACGCCCTCATCACCGAGTGAAGTTGGTTTTTATAATACACCGGGAAGTGCACGGGGAGTATATGTCAGCGGGAATTATGCCTATGTCGCGGATGGAAACGACGGACTACGAATAATTAATGTAGCAAACCCGGCATCACTAACTGAAGACGGTTTTTTTGATACTCCGGGAAGTGCACGGGGAGTATATGTCAGCGGGAATTATGCCTATGTTGCGGATTACAACAGCGGACTTCGAGTAATAAATATTTCAAATCCGTCGTCACCAAGTGAAGTTGGTTCCTGTAATACCCTGGGACAGGCGTATGATGTATATGTCAGCGGGAATTATGCCTACGTTGCGGATAATACTTCCGGACTTAAGGTAATAGCAATTTCAAATCCGGCATCACCGAATCAAGTTGGATCTTTTAATACAGCGGGAAATGCACGGGGAGTATATGTCAGCGGGAATTATGCCTATGTTGCGGATGGGGGCGATGGACTTCGGGCGTTTGATATTTCGACCCCGTCATCACCGAGCGAAGCCGCTTATTATAATACTTCGGGAGAGTCTCAAGGAGTATATGTTATGGGGGATTATATGTATGTTGCGGATTACGGCAGCGGAGTATATATCCTTAAATCTATTATGCCGACTACTCCTTCCTGGAATGCTGTAACCGGTATTACTGCGACCGGTTTTACCGTCAGTTGGAATGACAGCACCAATGAAACTAGTTATCATTACATTCTCAGTAATACCGCAACCGGCGTTATTGTCTCTAATATTCAGCTTGTCGCTGATACGACAATTAAAGCACAGGATGGACTGAATGCCAATACACGATATAGCATAAAAATATATGCAATTAATAATATGGGGGTTTCAGCAACAATCGAAACAAATGTAATAACGTTGGTGGGAATACCAAGTGCACCGTCGAATGTCATTGCGGATACGGTTACGTCAACAAATTGTATACTGCACTGGATAGATACTTCAAGCGGGAATGCACAGGAAGATAATTTCATTGTGTATCAAAATATCAATGCAATGTTTTCCGGGGCGGCTGCTATTGCAACCCTTGCTGCGGATACAACTAATTATACGGTAACCGGATTGAACGCACATACGACATATTATTTCTGGGTAATGGCAAGTAATGTCACCGGCACCGCTGTAAGCAGTTCAAACAGTATAACAACTACCGGTAATGTAATGACTGATGATATGATGACAAATGCCGGTTCAATAAAAGAGACATCAATCGGACCGAATCCGGGGAAAAACGGCGAATCAATGATATTCGGTTCGTTACCGAAAAATGTTCGCATAGAAATATACGATACGCTCGGCAATCAGGTGAACGATATTGAAGTGCCGGCAAATCAGGCGTCGTATGTTTGGACGCTGAAAAACAGTGATGATGAAACTATCGCCCCGGGAATATATTTCGCCCGTATAATCAATATGGATGATGAAGACAATTATAAAATTATCAAACTTGCCGTTGTGCGGTAAAATGAAGATAAAAAAAATATATAAAAGTCTTTACAAATGTTATAAAAACGTATAAAAATAGTTATTGAAGATGATACGAGTTAATGCGTATTAAAAAAAAATAAAATATCGGAGGAGGAATGATATGAAGAAATTAGTTCTCGTAATCAGCGTTATCGCGCTCATGACAGCATTGTCATTTGCTGCAGCCGGTTCAAGTTCAGGTGTGTTTTTAAAGAATGGAATCGGCGCACGTGCAGTTGGTATGGGTGATACCGGTACTGCTATAGCGAATGACGGAAACAGTGTATTCTGGAATCCGGGCGGAAGTGCATTGCTTGATGCTAAAGCTATCAGTATTGGCGGCATCATGTGGAATGCACCATTGGCTAAGGATGACAAACCGACATCAATGTCGAGTCTTTTCTCAGTCGGTGCAGGTGTCCCGTTTGGTATGGCAGCAATTAATCTCGGTCTGTTATATAACTCATATGGAAATGATATGATAAAGACAGATAAAGACGGTAATAAAGACGGAACGTTCGGCGCAAGTGATATGGGAATATTCCTTGGCGGCGGATATAAAGTAAATGATAATATTGGTGTTGGAATAAATAGTAAGATTCTTTCATTTACCATTGATTCCGAATCAGCATCATCGTTTGCCGTTGATGCAGGTATGAAATATAAAGAAATTTCAAAAGGTCTTGATCTCGGGGCTACCGTAAAAAATATTGGTTCAAAAGTAAGTTTCAGTGATGATGGCGGAAGTTTGCCGATGGAACTTAATCTTGGTGCAGCATATACAGCATTGTCATTTGCTGATACAGCCGGTGTACATAATTTCATTACTGCACTTGATTTCGGTTATGGTTTATCAGACAGTGTTATGAAGGTAAATATTGGGCTTGAATATGGGCTTCGTGAAATGGTATTTTTCCGTCTTGGTTATCGAGTGAGCCCGGGCACCGTGAGTGCAAATACTTTCAGTGCCGGTATTGGTGGTCAGTTAGCTATCAGTGAAACAAAGATTGGCATTGATCTTGCTTTTCTGCCGCAGAGCCAAAACTTAGGAAATAAAACAATTTTCTCAGTTGGTGCTCGTTTCTAAGATAGAGTGTAGCGATTAGTTTTTAGAATTAACAATAGTATAAAGCCGGCTTTTTAAGCCGGCTTTATTTTTTTAAAACGATCGATCCTAATTTCCATGAGGATTGTTTTTAATCGGTCTTTTAAAATTTACTTTATAGCGGTAAAAGCGTACTGTTGCGTAATCCTTATCAGTGCTGTTGCCGATTGAGATTATTCTACTTTTAATCCATACAATGAGAACCTTTATCCGTTCTTCTTCTCTCATTATTAGTTTTCGTGTTTCCATACTGACAGTATCGTGTTGAGACTAACACTGACAGTATTACCGGGTATAACAGGGAATGGATTTAGACTTGACAGGCATCAACATTGTAATATATATACATAAGTTATTGTTTTTTGAATATACGGGCGCTTAGCTCAGTTTGGTTAGAGTACTTGCTTGACATGCAAGGGGTCAGTGGTTCAAGTCCACTAGCGCCCAGATTTTTATGAATAAAGGCAGGCACTATCAGCGTCTGCCTTTTTTAGAGGGGAGATTTTGTGAATACCTATGATGTTATTATTATTGGAAGCGGTCCCGGAGGCTATGTTTGTGCACTTCGTGCAGCACAATTGGGATTAAAAACGGCATGTATTGAGCAGGGGGCGGTTGGCGGGACCTGTCTGAATATCGGTTGTATTCCAACGAAAGCGCTTATACGTTCAGCAGAAGTCTTGAATGTGATTAAGAACAGTGGGGGTCTGGGCATTCGTATTGATGGGGTGCAGGGTGATTGGCCGACAGCAATGCTGCGAAGTAAAAAAATTGCTGCCCAACTTTCCAAAGGCGTTGAGTTTCTCTTTAAAAAATATAATGTTACGCTTATCAAGGGAATGGCAACGTTCAAGAGCAATACCGTTGTAACGGTATTATCTGATGGAATAACAACTGATTATACTGCTGCGAACATTGTAATAGCAAGCGGCAGTGTTCCTCGTTCATTACCGGGAATAACTATTGATCATACAACGATTATTACAAGCGATGATGCATTACATATGGAAGACCTTCCTAAAAGTCTTATTATCCTTGGTGGAGGCGCGATTGGTTGTGAATTTGCCTATATTTTTCATCATTTTGGTGTTGATGTTACATTAATTGAAGCGTTGCCGCATTTGTTGCCACTGGAAGATGAGGATATTAGTCGCACCTTAGAACGTGAATTTAAAAAGCAAAAAATTAAGTTTTTAACCAATACTCGTGCCGGCAATGTTACGATAACTGCACAAGGGGTTTCGATTATAACAAACACTGAGGGAAAAGAGCCGTCCACCATAGAAGCTGCAAAAATGTTAGTTGCCGTTGGCCGTGCGGTAAATACAGAGTCGTTATCTCTTGATAAAGCCGGTATTGCCGTGGAAAATGGTTTTATTACTATTAATGAAAAGTATTCGACAGCGGTCCGCGGCATTTTTGCGATTGGTGATGTTGCGGGCTCTCCGTTACTTGCACATAAAGCACAACATGAAGGATACCGGCTTGCGGAAGTATTAGCAGGGAAAAGCCCCCGTCCGCTTGCATATACCTTAATTCCAAAAGTTACCTATTGTAATCCGCAGGTTGCTTCAATTGGTCTGTGTGAAACAGAAGCGGCAGAAAAAGGTGAGGTGATTGTTCGTACGTTTAGTTTTAAAGCAAACGGAAAGGCAATGGCAATGGGTGAATCAGCCGGGCTGGTAAAGTTAGTTGCAGATGCAAAAACAGATGTAATATTGGGCGTTCATGTTGTCGGTCCTGAAGCCGGAGAGATTATTCATGCGTATGCTGTTGCCATGAGTTCGGGTATGACGACGAGTGAATTTGGCAATGTTATCATGGCGCATCCCACATTGTCGGAATCATTGCTGGAAGTTGCTCATAAAATTCATGATGCCGGAGTACATGATTAATAATGCCGGCAGATATATTTACCCCAAAACCATCATGGTTAAAAACATCCATACCAGGCGGCGCACTCTACCGCAAAGTGGTATCGGTTATTAAAAAATACCATTTAAATACGGTATGCGAATCAGCAGCATGTCCGAATCGCGCCGAATGCTGGGGGGATAATGGGTGTGCGAGCATTCTTATTCTTGGCAGCAATTGTACACGAAATTGTCAATTCTGTAATGTTGAGACTGCAGTGCCGCAGTCAATTAATACGCAAGAACCTGCCGGTATTG
>Ga0256845_1002253_pt1 | contig 14211 bp, 11 predicted proteins | sample RiftiametaG_FD_189101 | JGI IMG/M metagenome (GOLD analysis project Ga0256845, IMG submission 189101) | Tube worm associated microbial communities from hydrothermal vent at the East Pacific Rise, Pacific Ocean - Riftia | ecosystem: Host-associated > Annelida > Integument > Unclassified ...
TTCATAATTATAGTAATCAACACTGATGCTAAAATTTTCAGAAATTTCATAGATAATTCCAAGGTTAGAGCTTGTAGATTCTTCAGGATCTAAATCAGGATTACCTTCAAAAATAGCAGTATATTCTTGTGGTTGACAACCAAGCTCTATTAGCTCGCAACGAAGATTATCAACTAAATTAGGTGATTCATCTGTACGTCCTAACCCAATTTGATGAAGGGATGGCGCTCTAAATGCCGTTCCTATAGAACCACGTAAAACAATATTTTCCATAGGTGCCCAACGAAAGGCAATTTTTGGGTTGGTTGTGTTACCAAAGTCACTGTAATCTTCAAATCTAACCGCTAGCTGAAGTTCAAAATTTTCAATAAGTGGTATCGCAACTTCAGCAAAAATAGATGCATTTTGTCTACTACCATTTGCTTGAGTGGCCTCTGTACCAAAAACATCACCTCGCAAGAATTGATCATCAGGATTATCACTGATTGCTTCATCTCTATACTCCGCTCCAACGGCCATTAACAATGGTCCATGTTCCATCTCTATTATTTCACCAGATATTGAGCCATCAAATGAACGATTAGTGGATTTACCGATACGAGTGGTGGTGGTCTCAATAAAATCTAGCGCTTCTTGAGTATTTGATGATGGTTCAAATGGGTTCCATAATCCACTATCAATTGCTTCTTGAACACGGCGAGAATTAGGAAAACCATCTATACCACGCTCAGTAGAAGAGCTTTTTATATAGCTAGTAGCGACTTCCCACTCCCACTCCCCTAGCTCACCTCGAATACCTGCGATTGCCCTAAAGTAGTTAGTTTCTGCTACTTTCTTACGGTTACCAATATCAACAGTACGTCGACGCATGGTTAAGTCTTGTTGATAAAATTCATGTGTTGGATCGTTAGCAAATGGGTGGTTAGAGTTGTCTCCCGACATAAATAGTTCATTAAAACTTGGGCTACCGGCTCCTTTAATAATTGATTTAGACGTTTGTCCATTCAATTCAGTGAATGCTGTAGTTGTGTTGCTAATTTCTTGCTCACCCATGTAGTTAAAGCTAACACGTTCTGCAAATGGGATCATTGTCATATGCGGTGCATAATCATATAGACAAAGATTATCTACTAGATCAATATTTTCTGGAGCACAAACGTCGTTACCAAATGTATCGGGGATCCTATTGGTTGAATTTGATTCTAATGCAATAGTTCCTGGAATACCTGATGAACTTCTAAAGTCAACGGCATCAGGATCATTTGGTCTTAAACCTGCTTGGTTAGCTGATCGAGAATAATCTCTATCTGCATACATAATTTCTTCTCTTTTAAAATAGTCGATAATAAAAGTATGACTGCTTTTTGCATCTGAGTTACCCCAAATCATACTAAAATTTTGTTCTTCACCGCCACCATCAGCAGTAGCGCCATATTTAGCCGAAATCTCAACGCCTTCAAAATCTTTTTTAAGGATAATATTGATAACACCGGCAATAGCGTCAGAGCCATAAGTTGCTGAAGCGCCATCTTTCAGGATGTCGATACGTTCAATAGCCGCCAGTGGAATATTGTTTAAATCAACAAAAGCAGTATCAATTCCTTTAGCAAATGGTGAAACCGAAACACGACGACCATTAATTAAAATAAGTGTTGAATCTGCGCCTAATCCACGCAAAGAAACACTCGATCCACCGTTTGCAGTGTCATCACTAGAATTCCCTTGTGTACTAAAAGTGCCTTGCCCAGAAATTGGCAATTTAGTAAATAAGCTAATGATGTCAGTAACACCAGTTAACGCAATATCATCAGCAGTGATGGTTGTTACGGGAGACGGCCCTTCTATATCAGAACGCTTAATATGCGAGCCGGTTATAGTAATTTTATTGCCTTCTTCCTCTGTTTCTTCTGCCATTACTACTGTAGGGACTGCCAAGCTTGATGCTAAAGCAATGTACAATAAATGATGATTAAATTTTTTCTGGTTTGTCATAATTTAATATCCTTTTTGTGGTTGTTAGTTTACGTACTTTGGCTATATCTTTATCGTAAGATAAAATAAAACATCTATTTTACCAACATGCAATATCGAATATACGCGATCAATCATTTGAGTCAATAGTTCAGTACGTAAGTTTTTTGTAAATTACGTAACAAATTACATGCCATCTCTTTTTGAGATAGCTCGTTGAATTTAAACGTTATTTCTAAGAAAGTTATTTTTGGATGCCGTTATAGATTAATATCTTATACGTAAAGAGTTGAAAATACTTATAGCTCTTACATAAAGCCAAAGGATATAATTCACATCTTACGGACAAAAAATATTCTTATAAATAATCGATAATATATAGCATGCAAACAGCTTTAAATATCCTCAATAAAACCTTTGGTTATGATAATTTTCGCCTCAACCAAGAAGATATCGTTGCTTCATTGATTGATGGTCGTGATATTTTAGCTTTGATGCCAACTGGTGGCGGCAAGTCTCTGTGTTATCAAATCCCAGCAATTATCCGACCTGGCGTTGGAGTGGTTGTTTCGCCTTTAATTGCTCTAATGCAAGATCAAGTGGATGCGATGAATTTAATTGGAGTAAAAGCGGCCTTTATCAATTCTAGTTTAGCTATCGATCAAGTGAGACATATTGAACAGCAACTTTTTTCCGGTGAGTTAGATTTGCTCTATGTTGCACCAGAGCGATTATTAAATCAAAAGTTTTTAAACATGATTTCGGGATTAAAAATTTCCCTTTTTGCCATTGATGAAGCACATTGTGTTTCCCAATGGGGACATGATTTTAGACCTGAATATCAACAACTATCTGCGCTACATAAGCTCTTTCCAGACGTTCCTCGAATCGCATTAACTGCAACCGCCGACTCAAGAACTCAAACCGAAATTATTGAACAATTAGAGTTAGAAAACGCTACGCGATATATTAATAGTTTTGATCGTCCCAACATTCGTTACGCCATCGCAGAGGGCAGTAAAAGCAAAGAGCAACTTTGGACATTTTTAGAGTCTGAATATCCAACTGATGCTGGAATTGTTTATTGTTTATCACGTAAAAAAGTTGAAGCGACCGCAGAATGGTTAAAAGGAAAAGGAAGAAAAGCTTTACCTTATCATGCGGGATTACCTGCTGATGTTAGGCAAAAAAATCAGCAAGATTTTTTACGAAAAGAAGGTGTTATTATTGTAGCGACGATTGCATTTGGAATGGGAATTGATAAACCTGATGTACGTTTTGTTGCTCATTTAAGTTTACCCAAAAGTATTGAAGCCTATTACCAAGAAACAGGGCGAGCAGGGCGTGATGGACAACCTTCTTCGGCTTGGATGGCTTATGGATTACAAGATGTTATAACCTTGCGACAGATGATGCAGCAAGGTGATGGTCATGAACATTATAAGCAAATATCTCAACAAAAATTAGATTCGATGTTGGGATTGTGTGAATCAACCCAATGCCGTCGTCAATTGCTTTTAGCCTATTTTGATGAAACTTTAACTGAACCTTGTGGCAACTGTGATAACTGTATTCAACCACCTGAAACTTGGGATGCAACTGAGGCAGCTAGGCAAGCCTTATCTTGCGTTTTTAGAACTGGACAACGCTTTGGTGTTACTTATGTGATTGATGTTTTATTAGGTAAAGTCGATCAAAGAATAGAAAATAATAAACATAATGATCTTTCAACCTTTGGTATTGGAACGTTGCATTCCGTTGCGGTTTGGAAAAGCCTTTTCAGACAATTAATTGCTAAAGGGTTGTTATATGTTGATCACGAAAACTTTGGCAGAGTTAGGCTAACTGAATCTAGTCGACCATTGTTAAAAGGTGAAGCAAATTTAGAAGCACGTAAGCAAACAAAGAAAGAAAAATCAAAAAAAACGAAAGGTAAAAATGTTGCGGTCATTCATCAAGAATTATTTGAAGCATTAAGAATTCTTAGAATTAAAATAGCTGAAGAGCAAGGAGTTCCTCCTTTCGTTATTTTCCATGACGCGACGCTTATCGAAATGACAGAAATTAGGCCGACTGAATTAAATCGAATGCAATTTATTTCTGGAGTCGGCGAAAATAAACTAGAAAAATATGGCAAACAGTTTTTAGAAGTGATTCAGCGGTATCCATTATCGGAGGGTGTCAGCACTAATCTTTCTGATACGGTTAATACAACACTTCAGCTTTTAGCAGATGATCACACTTTGGAGTTAATAGCTAAGAAACGAAACATGACAATTGGCACGATTTACAGTCATATAGCAAAAGCAATAGAAGAGGGTATGCTCGATCCGCTTATTGTATTACCAATAGATGAAACCGATTATCAATTAATTGCCCAAACTATTGAGGCTTTTCGAGATGAAAAAGAGAGTCCATTAAAAAAAATCTTTGAGGCACTTGGTGAACAGTTTGATTACGGAATAATAAAATGTGTTCAGGCGGGTGAGAAGGGATAGCCTTTTATTGATAAAAAGATTAAAGCATTAAAAATAACTGATTAGCCCAATTAATAGCTGTTTCATGTGCTTCATAATAAGCATGACGTTGTTCATCACTGTATTTTTCTGTGAAGTCAAAATCACCATGCTCAATATCAATCACTCTACGCAATATTCGACCTTTTTCGCCTTTAAACTCAAGTAATGCTTCGGTAATTTCATCAGTTAAATCAAGCTTTTTCACTAACCACTGCTTATCGGCCAGCATAACCGCATCAATTCCAGAAAATAAACCGATGGTAAAGTAAGACTCTGCTTTGTCATGTTTATGATAAGCTGCAATTAATTCACATGTTCTAGCTCTTGTTAAAAGAAGTCTAAATAATTCATTTGACTGTGATGAATTGCCTGATAAGGCCATTGCCATTGCCCATTTTTTGATCTGTTCTAAACCTAAATAAGTAACAGCATCTTGTAAGCTTTCTACTTTTTTTGGTAACCGGCAGAGGGGGCTGTTTACAATTTTTAGGATTTGATAGCTAAGTTTAGTATCTCGTGAAATAGCATGTGATAATTCTTCTATTGATATATCGCTCTCTTGAAGTTTTACGACTATTTGTAAAGCTGTATCGGAATGGTTATCGATTTTTTTGCCATAAATGGGCTTTGGTTTCTCTAAAAAATAACCTTGAAAAAGTTCAAAGCCGATTGAATGGCATAAATCATAAGTGGCTTGGTCTTCAACTTTTTCAGCTAGTAATGTAGGACGCTTTTTTAATTTGGAAAGGTGAGTATTTTCAAAAAATTCCATTTTTTCTTTAAGTTCCTTTAGTGATAAACTAAGTAACTCAACTTTAATGTAATCCATTAAAGGAATTAGTTTGTCAAAGTCACTTGTAAACGCATAATCATCTAGAGCAAATTGATAACCCTTTGCTTTTAAATCAATGACTCTATTAATTAACTCTTGATCAACTTCGACATCTTCTAATATTTCTACCACAATCCTTGATGGTTCAAGAGGGAAAAAATAATCAGATAATAGGAGGTTACGTGTTAAATTGATGAATATTTTTACATAAGGACCTTCATCGTCATTGATGATACTACCGCAATAGTTTACCAACAGAGCAGAAGTTGCCTTGTCACCATCTTCAATAAAAGCCGCATTAGGGTCGTTATCACGATATAAAAGCTCAAATCCATAGAGCTCTTTTTTACTGTCAAAAATGGGCTGACGAGCAAATAGTAAGTCATTTGTGGGTAAGAGTTTAGGATTATCAATTGATTTTTTAGGCATTATTTTTTGACGCTAGTCTCATGTGATTTTACAATTTGTAAGGTGGCTGAACCCTGTCTTGCCTTTCATCCTTGTGAAGCCTATACAAGATTATAGACGAGGAATAGAGATTTATTGTATTTTTATGAATTAGCTCTCAAATTACTTTATTATTGCACAATCTATAATCAACTAAGTAGAATCAATTGTCTGGATCGTTAGATGGGTTAACTGTATTAGATCTGAGTCGTGTACTTGCGGGACCATGGGCAACTCAGGTTTTAGCCGATTTTGGCGCTAAAGTGTGGAAAGTTGAACGTCCAAACAAAGGCGATGATACACGTCATTGGGGAGAATCGTTAAAAGAGTTACGAAAAAATCAGGGTGATATCAAAATAGGGATAGATTCGGATTTTAAAGAAGAGTTAGGTGATGATATCAGTGCTTATTATTTATGCGCCAATCGAGGTAAACAATCCATCACCTTAGACATCACGACCAAATCAGGTCAAAAAATTGTAAAAGAATTAGCGTTAAAAGCTGATATATTTGTCGAAAACTTCAAAGTCGATAACTTGGCAAAGTATGGTTTAGATTATGCCTGTTTAGCCAAGATAAATCCTAGACTGGTTTATTGCTCTATCACAGGTTTTGGTCAAACCGGTGAATACGCTAATCAAGCAGGCTATGATGCCATGATACAAGCATCTGCTGGTTTAATGAGTATTACTGGTGAAAAAAATGGAGATCCTCAGAAAGTCGGTGTTGCTGTATCTGATTTAATGACCGGAATGTATGCTGTTGCAGGGATTTTAGCGGCTATCCACCATCGAAATAAAACCGGCAAAGGGCAGTATATCGATCTTGCGCTCTTTGATACTCAAGTTGGTTGGCTTGCTAATCAAAGTATGAGTTATTTGATGACTGGAGAGGTGCCCATTAAACAAGGTACGGTTCACCCGAGTATTGTTCCCTATCAAACAGTTAAAAGTTCAACTGAAAAGTTCATGTTAGCGGTTGGAAATGATCATCAGTTTAAAAAGTGTATGGAGGTTCTTGGGCTTGAAGATTTAGCAAATGATTCCAAATATCAAACTAACAATGCGAGAATAATAAATCATGATCAATTAATTGCTATAATGGAGAAGATTTTAATGAAAAAAACTTCAGAGTATTGGGTTGAAAAATTGTCAAAGGAAAAAATCCCATGCGGTTCGATTAATAATATTCAACAAGTTTTTGAGCATCCTCAAATTAAAGCGCGAGGAACTAAGATTGCCATTAAGCATCCAAAACTAGGCACGATTCAACAAGTTGCTAATCCTGTAAAATTTTCTGAAACACCTATTCAATATAATAAAGCCGCCCCAATTTTAGGCGAAGATTCTGGAATAATTCTAAAAGATGAACTAGATTATTCAGATTCTGAAATTGAAGAGTTGAGACGTTTGCACATTATCGGTAGTTAAGTATTTTAAAAATAGTTTTGGAAACAAATATAAAATTGCACCAACTCAATTAGATTAAGTTGGTGCAATTATTTTTTTGAGTACTACTCCGACTTTGCGATGGCAACGTAGATACTATTATCTAGTTCTGCATTGTTCCAGATTACATCTTGTAAACCATCACCATTGACATCTCCAACAAATACATGTCCATAGTTTTCCCAGTCTTGTTGTACGGGGTGTTCTTGTGGCGCGGTAGACACATTGAAAAAAGGGTCACTCCCATTTATGCCTTTCATTACTGCTATGCCGTTAATAAAATTACTTTGGTTATTATCTTGAAGATACTTTGTGACTACAACGTCTGCAGGACCATCGCCATTTACATCAGTAGTGAATATATTCTCATTGTTTTCAACCAATGCGGTGGTTGTTGTGGGTAGGTTACCTCCAGAACTGTTCCAAAATTGTAAAGTGCCTTGTTGAAAACCACCGAGTTTATGATCATCTCCACAAAATCGCTGCTAATATTTTTAATAGCGAACGAAATGATCACACTTTACAAACTACTGCTTTAGTTCACGAAGCATTTTCTAAATTAGTCGACGTAAAAGTTAACTGGCAAGATCGTAGTCATTTTTATTCTTTGGCAGCAAAAATGATGAGAAGAATTTTAGTTGATCATGCGCGCGCTAAAAGCTCAAAGAAACGGGGCGAGAGTAAACATAATTTAGCTTTGGAAGATGTGATTGTTGTAACACCTGAAGTCGGGGATGAAATCATTAATCTTCATGATGCGCTGATAAATTTAACAATTAATGATCCTCAAAAAGCGGATTTATTAGAACTTCATTATTTTGCTGGATTAAGCTATCAAGAAATTTCTGATATTCGTAATATTTCTACCAGTAAACTCGATAGAGATTTGCGGTTTGCAAAAGCTTGGTTACGAAATTATTTAGAGGAAGGGTAGTTAATTTTATTTAAATGGCAACTTTGCGGATAACTGCGAAACTGATTCTTCAACTAAATGCTTTTCTTGATCGAGAAAGTGACTAATTGCATCACGAAATCGTTTATCTTTAATCCAATGATAGGACTCTGTTTTAATCGGTTTAAATCCTCGTGATATTTTATGTTCTCCTTGTGCTCCAGCATCAAATCGTTTTAGATTATTTCTAATACAATATTTGATCCCTTGATAATAACAAAGTTCAAAATGTAAAAACTCGATCTCTTGTTTACATCCCCAATATCGACCATAGAGTGTGTCTTGATCTTTAAAGAATAACGAAATGGCGATTGGATTATTATCAACTTCTGCTACAGCCATAACAATACTTGAGGGCATTGATTTACCAATTATTTGAAAAAATGACTCATTTAAGTAACCATAGTTACCACTTCGTTTTGCATAAGTCGCACAATAAAACAAATAGAATTGCTTCCAAAGTGACTCATCAATTTGGGCGCCTTCGATACATTTGATAGAGATACTAGAGTCAATAAAGCTTTTACGTTCTCTTTTGATGTTCTTCCTTGATTTTGCTTTGCATTGATTTAAAAAATCATCAAAATTGTTATAGTTTTGATTAAACCAATGATATTGCATTCCTACTCGATGCATTAATTTAGCATCTGATTTTTTTCTCTGTAAGGTAGGAATAGTATCTTTGTTTGGAAATAGATAATGAAAGCTTGAAACGTTAATTCGTTCAGCTTCTTCAATAATTTTTTCGAACATCAAATCAGAAATCACATTATCACTATGAGACTTCAAAATAATTCTTGGACCAGTACATGGGGTAAAGGGGATTGCAGATAATAACTTGGGGTAGTATTCGATTCCAGACTGATGGTAAGCATTTGCCCATTGGAAATCAAAAACGTATTCGCCATAGCTATGAGTTTTTAAATAGAGAGGCATAAAGCCGACTAGTTGATTGTTGTTCCATGCAGTTAGGTGTTTTACCTGCCAACCTGTTTCTGCACATACGCTATTGGATTGTTCTAATGCAGATAGGAATTCGTATTTTAAGAATGGGTAGTTGCTATCTTTGAGGTATTCAAACTGAGAAGGACTAATTTCATCAATATTGTCTATGAATTTGAATTTCATAGTTGATTTTACACTCCCAACTCTTGAAGCAAGGCTTTGGGGATACCAATTTGTCCACTTTTGGTTACGGTTGCAGTATGGGGCATATTTAGTTTTCCTTAAATTTAAGTTAAATTAAAGTTATACCATGTTGAGTTGATTTTCAATTAAATTGCTAGTTATGTTACAAGTAAACTATTCGGCCTACTAATGTAATGATAAAATTGACTAAAGTGGACAACTAGCTTGAAAACCACCGTGTTAATTATCCGGACAGTACTATTTACTCTTAACATCCCTGTTGGAATTTAGTTTTTGACATGCAAACTGCTTGTCACTACAATAGCTATACTTATAGCTATACTTGTAGGTGTTATGCGTGAAAACAATTCAAATGACTCTTGATGATCAATTAGTCAAAAACGTCGATAAATGGGTGAAAAAACTTAAAACAACTCGCTCGGCCTTTACTAGAGGCGCATTGAAACATGAGATTGAAAAACAAGATTCGTTACTGCTAGAAAAAACACACCGAGAAGGTTATCTCACTCAACCAGTTAAAAATAGAGAATTCGCTGTTTGGGAGCCAGAGCAAGAGTGGGGAGATTGGTAATCCAATGAAAAGGAATGATATCCGTTGGTATAAATTTCAAGCGCCTGATAAAAAACGTCCGGTTGTAATATTAACTCGAAGTTCAATTATCGAGTATCTAAATGAAATAACGATTGCTCCAATTACATCAACTATTCGAGAAATACCGAGTGAAGTATTTCTTTCAAGTAGCGATGGTTTACAACGAGATTGTGTGATTAATTGTGATCATATTCAAACAGTATCTAAGCAAAAAATTGGATCACTAATCTGCCATTTAAGCACCGATAAACGAAAAGACTTATCTAACGCGATTGGCTTTGCTCTAGATATTTGAATCGTTAAAATCAGTCTCAAAATCTGCTAGTAGTGAAAGTGACTATCACAAAATAAGCATCTTTCACTTCAAACGAACATGGGATACTTTTCTTTTAAATGGAGAGTGGAATAACAGACGATTACCATTATGATTACTATGCAAAAAGTGCATTTTGCTATCAGGAAATTTATATAGTTCTTTTATTTGTTTATCTTCAAGGTTTAAGGACCAAATTATTGAAGAATTATCGACTTCTTCAGCAATAATCAATTTTTCTTTAATAATGGAAAAACCATGAAGCTCTCCATTTTCCGAATGCCAGATTAGTGTGTTTTTTAATTTTGAGTCGACTCTACTGATTGAATTGTTCTGGCTAATGTAAACTTCATCATTGGTACTTAGTTGTGGGTAGCTCAAGACTTGTGTCGAAATGATAGAAAGTTTTCTTGTAATTAGATTGTAGATAGCCGGAACCGCACCTTTTTTAGTTTGTGTTTTTACCAATAATGAGTTTGATTGATAGAACCAATCTTTAAGATAAAAAGTTTTAGAGTTATGGTTGAAGCCTGCGTAGCTTTTATCAAAAGTATTAATGATAAAAAGTTGTTTTTCTCCGGCTATGGCAATCTCTTTGCCATCAGGTGACCAAGCGAAACCAAAAAACTCAATATTCTCATCGTTGGCAAATATCAATCGTTCTTGATTTTTATCTTTTAACCATAACTGCATTATACCATTTCTATTAGATTGGAACGCATATCGATTATCTATCGGAGAGTAAGTTGCACCGATATCAAGTTGGTCTGAATTGATAGTCTTGTTAATAAATGGTTGTTCATTATTAGTCGCATTAAGATTTAGCTCCATTATATCAATATCTAAGTTTATTAGTGTCATTCGAATTTCATTACCTAAATTATTATATTGGGCATTAACAATTGTTTGATAATTGCTAAAGTTAATGTCTTTTATATCACCTGACAAATTAATAGATTTAATTTTCTCTCGTTGACTAACGATAATACTCTGACCGTTTGGATGCCAGTCAATACTATTTATTCTATTTTTTAACAGTACCAATCGTTCTCTCTTTTTTGAGTCTATATCAATTATTTCAATTGAATAGTTATTGGCCTTTACGTCAAGCGCTAAAGCTATTTGTTTACCGTTAGGTGACAAGGACAGTTCTATGAAATGAGTGTTTGTTTTGGCCGTTATAATAGTACTAAATTGTTTTGTTAAATTATTATAAATCGTTAACTTATCAATATTATTGTTAATTGCTCTCGTTAGAAAATATAATAAACTATCGTCGGTCGATTCAATTTTTGATATTAGCTTTTGATGGTTTATTTCGATGGATGATTTAAAATCGACGTCATTGGTTTTACATTGCTTAGAAAAACAACTTAATTGGCTAATAAATTGCTTCTTCTTTCTATTATACCTAATGTGTAATCGCTTGCCATTTAGCGACCAATTGAGACTGGTGAATTCCATTGACTTTTTTGTTAACTGGTAATCTTCACCGGAAGAAATATCGTAAATTCTTATTTGTGATCCACCTGTATCATTTTGTTGTAAATACGCAATTAATTTGTCGTTTGGCGCATAGCTCAAAGAAAAGGCATCTTTTGATTTTAGAGGGGCAGGAATGAGGGTGCTAAATTTAGGTTGAGACTGTGAATTGGCTTTGTTTTCTTCTGTTTTTTCTTCCATGTCCAAACTATTGAATAACCAGTAAGAAACAAAAATCACAAAGAACAATGCGATAAAGCTTTTCCAATATAACGGAGGAAAAGGCAATCCTGGTTGAGTTTTTTCAAAAGCTTCAATTGTTCCTTCTAAGCAATAGCCTCTTTTCGCATGAGTTTTTAGTATTGTTGGCGATTTGGCGTTTTCGTTAAATGCCTTGCGAATAAGGGCGATACTTCGTTGGATAGAGCTTGGGTTAAAAATTGAATTTGGCCAGACACTTTTAAATAGTTCCTCCTGGCTAACCACTTCCCCCGCCTTGCTTGCCAAAAACACCAACACATCCATTACTTTTGGTTCAATAATTTGTTCATCTTCTAGAGATTTAATTGAGCATCTGCTGGGATCAATCTTGAATTCATTTAGTTTAAATGGTCTATTCATATTTAAATTGTATTAAAAACTTCTTTAAATTTAAGGCTTAAGGTTTCCATAAGAATTATTTAAGAAAAATTCTATTGAAGGGAACTGCATTCAAGGTTTGAATGAGCATTGCTTCAACCGAACAAAAATAAGTATATCAAAGAGAGGATTATGAACAAGGGAATTCTAATATTTAACAAAAAGAATCAAACCAGTTTTAGTACGATTACGAGTGCATTCTTGAGTGCATTAGTAGTGATTGTTTTTTCAAACCAATCAATGGCGAAGCCACAAGTCTATGCAGAAAGTTATCAATTACATTCCAAAAGTACCCATTCTGATAGAGAATATTATGTTCGATTGCCAAAAGGCTATGATAAAAATTCAAGTTCAAACCATCCTGTTATTTATTTCTTAACAGGACAATGGAGTATGTTATCCGCTGTCGCAGTCATTGACGCAATAGAGGATGATTTGCCCGAATTTATTATTTTGGCATTTATAGCCGAGGTGAAGATCACGCGCCAATAAACGATGAAAAGGGAAAGCTGAATAGTGAAGCAAAGGCGTTTAGTGATTTTTTTTATAATGAGTTAATACCCAAAATCGAGTCAGAATATAGGGTGGCAGACTACAAAATACTTTCTGGCTACTCTGGCTCAGCAAGGTTTGTCCTTCATAGCTTACTGGACGAATCTAGCCGGTTTAATGCCTATTTTGCTTTTAGTCCTTCACTTGAAAGCTATATTTTTAATCGAAGATTTAAAACACAATTGGAAGATAAGAAATGGCTATCAAAATCTAATAAACGATCAGTCTATATTACGATGTCTAGTGAAGGCTCTCATATGCAAGAACCATTTGAAGCGCTTACTAGCTTGTTGAATGAAGAGAGAGCTGGGGCAAAATATACATTAAGACGGTATCCAGATGAAACCCACTCAAGTTACATGTTATTAGGTTTAACATTTGCTTTAAGAGATTTATTTGATGGTTGGGTACCTTCTTGGAGTGTCCGAAAAAAAGGCCTATCAGAACTTCAAGATTTTTATACCAATCTAAGCGAGAATTATGGATTTAATGTAAAAATTTCATCCCATGTTATTTCTCAAACAATCTTTGTACTTTATCGTTCAGACGAACTATCTGATCATTCGAAAGCTAGTGAACTGATTGATTTTCAATTGGTGAATAATGCCAATTATATCGAAAACCTTGAGTTGCTGAATAAGCAAATGAAGGGATACGGATTCTTAAAGGCTTCTAAAAGGCTGGAAAATCACCTTAAGAGCATTAAAAATCGAAAGTGACTGAGGTTGCCACGTCGTACCCAAAGCACTTTGTGGGGCAGATTCTATCTTGTAGAAATGACGGTTTCCAAAATAGCTAAGTTAACTGCAAAGGTGTGAAAAAAAAGAACGAATGTTGTATTTAATAATAATATTTTTGGGTGCTTTTCTACTCTTTCAAGTGCAACCCTTAATTGCCAAACTTATGTTGCCTTTTTTTGGTGGTGGCGCATCGATATGGACGGCTTGTTTGCTTTTCTTTCAGGCCTTCTTGCTACTTGGTTATTGTTACTCTCATTTGCTAACGAAGCTTAATAGTACAACCAAACAAGTTGTAATTCATGCACTGCTTTTGCTAATAAGCTTGTATTTTCTACCGATAAATTTAGCAGAAATAGAATTCACTAATGAGACTAGTTCGCCGATGAAGAATATTTTGATGTTATTGATAATGTCAGTTGGTTTGCCTTATTTCATGCTAGCTACTACCGCGCCGTTAGTGCAACGATGGTTGAGTTATGTTGATGTTCATAAATTGCCTTATAAGCTCTATTCCTTATCAAATATTGGTTCGCTATTTGCGTTATTAAGTTATCCGCTTTTAATTGAACCATTGC
>Ga0256845_1002254_pt1 | contig 14209 bp, 9 predicted proteins | sample RiftiametaG_FD_189101 | JGI IMG/M metagenome (GOLD analysis project Ga0256845, IMG submission 189101) | Tube worm associated microbial communities from hydrothermal vent at the East Pacific Rise, Pacific Ocean - Riftia | ecosystem: Host-associated > Annelida > Integument > Unclassified ...
TGATGCAGCCGAGCCGCCGCTCGCGCCTCGACGAGGAAACGCTCGCGCTCTCTGGTGCTCGCCTTGAGCGAGGAGATAAATTTGATCGCTACCGGACGATCCAAAACCCGGTCGTGGGCCAAAAATACCTGACCCATGCTGCCGCGCCCGAGCAGCCGAACCAGACGGTACTCATCGAACTCCTCGGGCGGGCTCCATTCGTCGGGCTCGGGAACCCCAGAAGAGACAGAGTTCGCAGACCCAAGCTCCTCCCCCTCAAGACCCTCGCTCGCACCAACCATGAGGCTCACCTACGTGTGGTTTTACCACGGCAATAGACCGACACTGCACGACTGCCCGCGCATGCATGGCGCAACGATCGCGAAGAGGTCCGCCACAAGAAGCTGGGCAACAACGCCCCAGGCGCGGTCACACGCGATCATCAGCGATTCTAAACGCCGACTCTACGCATTGCCCAATGCACCTACAGCCCCAGATCTCGCGAAACTCCGGTGTGCGCGCAAGTCACTCCAGAGCGGAATTTTCGCTCACTCGTAACCCATGAGCACCGCGAGCACCAGGGCGATCGAGCCGGCGATCCAGAGCTTGACCATTAGCGGCATGATGAAGCGCAGCCAGCGATCGTAGGGGATGCGCGCAAGCCCGAGGATGCCGATCAGCACCGCGTTGGTCGGCACCACCATGTTGGTAAAACCGTCACCAAACTGGAAGGCCAATACCGCGGTCTGTCGGCTGACACCGGTGATGTCGGCGATCGGCGCCATGATCGGCATGGTCACGTAGGCCTGGCCCGAACCCGAGGGGATGAAAAAATTACAGATGCTCTGGATCGCGTACATGCCGACCGCCGCGAGCTCCGGGCCCGCCTGGGCGAGCGGCCGAGCGATGCCCTCGACGATCGTATCGATGATCTGGCCGTCCTCTAGCACCACCTGGATCGCCCTCGCAAAGCCGATCAGCAGCGCCGTCGTCGTCAGCTCGGCGGCCCCCTTGCAAAACTCCTTGGCGCTCTTGTCTGCGCCCAGGCGGGCGATGGCCGCAACCACCAGGGTCAGGCCGAGGAAGGCGGCGCCCATTTCGACGAGGTACCAATGCCAGCGGGCGATACCGATGACCAGCAACGCCAGGGTCGCGACCGCGAGCGCCAACACCAGGATGTGGGTGCCGCTTAGGCGCTCCGCCTTGCCGCCGAGACTCCAGGCGGGATCGGGGGCAATGTCAGCGACCAAGCTGGCGCTGCGATCCTCCCGCACCCGCTTTGAGTAGCGCCACACGTGGTGGATGCCGATCAGCGCGAAGGGGATCGTCAGCGCCAGGCGATAGCCGATCCCAGAGGTGGGCGCCAAGCCGGCGACCTCCTGGGCGATGACCACAGTGAAAGGGTTGATCGCAGCGACGCCATAACCGACGCCGTAGCCGACCACCATGATCCCGATCGCCGTGACCGCATCCATGTCGAGTTCGATCGCGAGCGTCAGCAAAACTGGCACAAAGGGCAGGTACTCCTCGGCCATACCGAGGGTGCTAGAGCCGACCGTGAAGACCAGCATCGTGATCGCGATCAGGAGGCCGCTGCGCCGGCCCAGGCGGGCGATGAGCTGCCCCAGGGCCGCATCGATCGCTCCGGTCGCGCGGATGACTGCGAGCGCGCCGCCGATGATAAAGACAAAAAAGATGATCTCATGGCTGGCCGCAAAGCCCCGCGGGATCGCGGTCAGCACCGTCCACGGCGAGAGCATCCCCGAATCCGGCAGGGCCGCGTAGGTGCCGGGCACAATCACCTCGCGACCGACGTCATTGGTGATCCGAGTGAAGGCACCTGCAGGCAGGATGTAGGACGCCAGGAGGGCGAGAACCGACATGCCGAGCAGAAGCACGAGAGTGTGGGGGACGCGGAATCGGGACGCGCTCATCGCCGCGCATTGTACGATCGCGGCCGCGCTCCGGCGCATGCTCTCGCCGACCTATCGATCGACGATGACGCGCGCTCGCGAACCTGGATCGGACCCGACCCATAAACCGCTCGCCACCGAAGTGCGCGGTCCTCGCTTGACCCACCTTTGTGGATCGAGTACGCCCAATACAGAGTGCCTGGATACCGTAGACCCCCGAGATTCGCCTCGATCAGCGGGGCCTGCGCGGCACTCGCGATCCTCGCGCTGAGCCCCGAGAGCGCCGCCTATGCCCCCAAGGCCGGTGCCCACAGCCAGGTGACCTTTGAGGTCGCCAGCGGGCCCACGCCGCGCCGCGCACGAAGCTTTCGAGGCCGGGCGACGACGTCCGCGGCCAGCACAGCGCTGCGCCAGCTCGAGGCCGACCTGGGCCCGACCTGGACCCGCTGGGACGCCGCCACCGGTGTGCCCTCCTATGTGATCCCGCGGGGTCATTCGAGCGAAGGGATCTCCGCCGACCCCTCACGGGCCCGCACCTTCGCCGATGGCCTGCTCACCACGCACCTGGACCTGCTCGCCCCCGGCTGCTCGCGCGCCGACTTCACGATGGTCAGCAACCGCGAGGACAGGGGCCTGCGCACCGTCGGTTTTGTCCAGCGCTACGGCGGTCGCGAGGTCGTCGGCGGCCAACTCTCGCTCCGGATCCGCAACAACCACGTCAGTGCGATCGTCTCGCAGGCGATCCCCTGCGCCGCCCTGCCCACCGGCAAGGTGTTGATCAGCGATGCCAAGGCCAGCCAAAGCGCCCGCGCCTGGATCGCCGAGGCCGAAGCTGCAGCTCAGACCACCGCCGTCAATATCGGCGATCCGGTGATCCTGCCGCGCATCGGCGATACCGCGATCCTGAGCGCCGATCTGGTGATCCCCGTCATCGTCGAGACAAGCACGCCCAAGGGTCGCTGGCGGGTCTACATCGACGCCACCACCGGCGCGCCGACAGCTCGCGAGTCGCTCCTGCACTACGCCGCCGATGTCCGCTACAACGTGCCAAAGCGCGGCCCCCAGGGCGCTCGTTACAACGCGCCCCCGGCCCTGGTGATCCTCAACTCCGGCGGCCAAGAGTTGCTCACAGATGCCAACGGCGTGCTCGCGATCGACGTGCCCACCCAGCTAAACGCGACCGTGCAGGGCCCGCTCGCCACGGTGATCAACGAAGCCGGCGAGGCCGCGACCTCCGACTGGGTGCTGAGCCCGGGCGAGACCCTGGTCTGGGATCAACACAGCAACGAACTCATCGACGCTCAGCTCTCGGCATTTGTGCACACGATGCTGGTCAAGCAGCACGTCTTTGCCATCGATCCAAACAACGCCTTTTTGGCCAAGCAGATCGCGGTGTATGTCAATATCGCCGATGTTTGCAACGCCTTCTCCGACGGCAATTCGATCAACTTTTTTATGTCCGGTGACGGCTGCGCCAATACGGCGAGGATCTCCGACGTCATCTACCACGAGTTCGGCCATTCGGTGCACACGGAGTCGCTGATCCCCGGCGTCGGTGCCTTCCACGGGGCACTCAGCGAGGGCATCTCGGACTACCTGGGGGCGACGATCACCGGCGACTCCGGCCTCGCCCGCGGCTTTTTCAGCGACCAGCCGGGCGAGCCGCTCCGCGAGATCGACCCCGAGGGTTACGAGTGGCATTGGCCCGAAGACCAGGGCGAGGTGCACGACGAAGGTCGGATCATCGCCGGCGCTCTCTGGGATCTGCGCAAGATCCTCCGCGGCAAGCTCGGGGCCGCAGCCGGGGCTGCACATACCGACATGCTCTGGTACGAATCCATCCGCCGGGCGGTCGACCTGCCTTCCATGTACATGGAGTCGCTGATCGCCGACGACGATGACGGCCTGCTCAGCAATGGCACCCCCAACGGCTGCGAGATCGCGGCGGCCTACGGCGCCCACGGCCTGCGCACCATCGAGGTCGAGGTCTCCGACGTCAGCCTCGAGCCCGAAAGCCCCGCCGGCTACCCGGTGCATGTCTCCAGCGACAGTGTGCTCGGCGGCTGCCCGGGCGGCGGTCCCCAAGGCGCGAGCCTCCGCTGGCGCCTGCGCGGCCAACCCGGCACCGAAGGCACCCTGGCGATGACCAGCGACGGCATCGGCGGCTTCACGGGCCTGATCCCGAGCCAGGTCGACGGTGTTGTTGTTCAGTACCAGGTCGAGGTTAAAACAGCCTCCAATACCACCCAACAAAAGCCGAGCAACGCCGCCGATCCCTGGTACGAATTCTACGTCGGCGACGTCGAGCCGATCTATTGCACAGACTTTGAGAGCGACCCCTTCGTCGAAAATTGGTCCATCAGTGGCGTAAGCTCAGACTTCGAGTGGGCCGCTCCTGGGGGCATCAGCGGCTTCGATCCCGACGCCGCGTTCTCGGGCCTGATGGCCATTGGCAACGACATCACCAACGACGGCGGCTACGACTCCTTTGCTGACGGCCTCCTGGTCTCGCCGAGCGTCGGCACCGGCGACTACAGCACCGTGCGCCTGCAGTACCGACGCTGGCTGAGCGTCGAGGACGGCTTTTACGATCAGGCCCGGATCTACGCCGGCGGCTCGACCGTCTGGGAGAACCGTGCCTCTGACATTGAGTTCGACGCCGATGTGCACCACGTCGACGGCGAGTGGCGCTTCCACGACGTCGACCTCAGCGCCGCGATCCTCGACGGTACCGTCAGCGTCGCCTTCGCGCTCCAAACCGACGGTGGCCTAGAGCTCGGCGGTTGGACGATCGACGATCTCTGCATCGTCGGCGTAAAGCCGGCCGCGGGCATCTGCGGCGATGGTTTTGTCGACCCCGGCGAGGGCTGTGACGACGGCAACAACTTGGGCGGCGACGGCTGCAGCGCGACCTGCCAGCCCGAGGTCGTCGGCGAAACAGACAGTGACACCGGCACCGGCACCGGCACCGGCACCGACACCGACACCGACACCGACACCGACACCGGGGCAACCGGGGGCGCCGGCTTTGATCTCGTCGACCGCGGCTGCACCTGCACGACCTCTCGCCCGACTCCCGGCGAACGGGCTCCCTGGCTGGCACTGCTGCTGCTGCTCGGCCTCCGTCGCCGTCGCCGCTAACGAGCAACAATCGCGCGATGGTTCGTGCAACCCACGCTCGCATCAACGGGCGAGCAGCGTCAGCTGTGACGCGGTGCTACCGTGCCTCCATGGCCGACTCCAGGCAACGTCCAGCCGGTGCTGGGGACCCACCGGCAACCCAAAAACCCCGACCAGCCCACCGGGCACGCATTGCGATCTTCTGCGCCTCTGCCTTCGCCCTCGCCCTCGTGCTCGCGTGTTCCCCCTCTGAGCAGGCCTTCGCGGAGCGCCGCGCCCGGGAGGTCTCCGTCGAGGCCGGCAAGACCGCGAGCCAGCACGCGCGTCGGATCCTCCGCCAGACCCAACGCGAACTCCAAAAGCTCGAAATCGAGACCCGCAACCGTGCCAAGGGGCTCCGCCAACGCGGCCGCGATACCCTGGATAAGCTCGACAAGCTCGACAAGCTGGGCCCGCCAGCCGCGACTCGCCCGCCAACGCACAGCGACACCGCGCTCCTCTGCAAGGGGGACAGCTGCACGATCGATCGGGGCACCGTGATGCTCTACGCAAAGGAGCCGATGATGCTCCTGCACGAGGGCGCGGTTCTCCCGATCGCCGGCGGCGGCCTGCAAATCCTCAGCCTGCGCGCCGATGGCCTCGGCAAACGCCTGGGTTTGCGCACCGGCGATGCGCTCGTAAGCGTCGATGATGCCTCGCTAACCGCGATTCTGAGCGATCCCCAGACCCAACGTAAACTCAGCGTAAAGCGGCAATGGGTGCTCACAATCCGCCGCGATGATCAGCTGATCAAAAAATCGATCGAACTCCGCTAAGGCCCCCAAACAGTTGCCCTACGACGAACCATGGCATTAATCTGCCGCTGATGGCGTCGATCTCGATCAACGGCTGCGACATCTACTACGAGGACAGTGGCGGCCGGGGCAGACCCGTTGTCATGCTCTCCCACGGATTGCTCTGGAGCTCCGCGCTCTTCAGGGCTCAGGCCGAGGGCCTCCGCGATCGCTACCGAGTGATCTGCTACGACCATCGCGGCCAGGGCCGGTCATCTGTCCAACGTGGCCGATCCATTACCATCGAAACCTGTTACCGCGACGCAGCCGCGCTCATCCAGGCGCTCGGCGTCGGCCCCTGCCACTTCGGCGGCCTGTCGATGGGCGGCTTTGTCGCGATCCGACTCGCCACACGCCGGCCCGATCTGCTGCTCTCCTGTGCCCTCATCGAGACCAACGCCGAGGCCGAAACCCGGGCCAACATCCGCTCCTATCGCCGTCTCAACCGCATCGTACGCTGGCTCGGCATCCGCCCGGTGGCGGATCAGGTGATGCCGATCATGTTCGGCCAGAGCTTCATGAGTGACCCCGCGCGAGCCGCCGATCGAGCCCATTGGCGGGCCCAGCTAGTGACCAATCGGCGCTCGATCTACAGGGCAGTCAACGGCGTGATCGAACGGGGCAGCGTCACCCACGAGCTGAAAAACATTCGCACGCCAACCCTCATTATCGGAGCTGATGAGGACGTCGCGATCACTCTCGAAGGATCCCGACGCCTGCACGCGGCGATCCCCGGATCGAAGCTGGTCGTCATCCGGGGTGCAGGTCATCTGAGCACCGTCGAAGCGCCAAGAACGGTCACCGCCACCCTTCGAAGCTTCATCGACGCGGTCGAGGCCAATACCACTGTTGGCGCAGGCGGCAGCATAGTGATGGCCGATGCCAAGGCCTCCTCCACCGGTGCACCGCCCTGAGCGGAGCCCTGATGCGACGCCCGAGGATCCTGGTCACCGGTTTTTGCGACTGGCGCGAGCTCGGCGAGCCGCCGGTTCTCTGGCGCTGCCGTGACAATCCAAGCGGCCGTCTGCTCACCGGAAATGCGACAACAACCGCCAGCCCAGTCTTCACAGGTCCCCTCGCCTGCCTCCTCCACAACACCGACGCGCTAGACGCTGATTTTGCCCTACTGCCGGTGGTTTGGGGCGCATTTCACGGGTTGTCGATCACCGGCTACGACGCCCTTTTTCACCTCGGTCTGGGCTGCCAAGCGCCGGGCCTGCTGCTCCTAGAGGACGGTGCGAGCAATCGGCGCGAGCGCAGAGACGCAGCCCGCGAGCTGCCCGAGACAGCCGTCATCGACAAGCAGGGCCCGTGCACGCGACCGCTTAGCCCAGCCGCCAGTGCCAGCCTGCACCGCCTCGCAAAAGAACACAGCGTCCACGGCTATCAGATCCAGCTCGCCAAGCCTCGCCCAACAAATGTCTATCTTTGCAACGAAACCCACTATCTCTCGCTGCAGGCAACCGCAGAGCTCAGCCGCCAGCTCGGCCGCGACATTCGCTCCTACTTTATCCATCTACCCGCAGTCGCCCAGGCCAACCACAGGGAGCTGAGCGCCGCTTTAGCTCGAATCATTTGCACACTGATGAGTGATGCTCTGGCCCCCTGAGCCCACACAGATCGCCAAAGACCAGCCGCTGCGGTTCTTCCTCACTCACCCGTGTGCACGAGTCACCATTGTCGAACGAGTTGACATATTCGGCACTCACAAATGTCGAAATTCTACATTCTACATTCGACTAGGCAACTCCCGGTCGAGTTCGAGAAGCGTTTAACCGCGGAGAAACCGCCCAGCCCGGCGTACAATCGGTATCCATTGTTCGGTAACGTTCAGGGCTCTCCCACGCTCGCCGATGCTCGTTTCAGGGGCGCCATGCCGCCCCCACGCCGAGTACAGGGGCGAGCGCTGCCGATATAAAGGCGGCCACCAGCACGCATACCCCAGCCTCGCAATTACGCGAGACGCAGGCTGACAGGCGAAAACATACTAATTGCGCCATCGTGCACATGACGATCAAGCTTTCTCCCTAGACTCGTCGCTGCAGTCGGTCAATACTTCCTCGAGATCCTCCTCTGTATGCACATCACGAGCCCCGTGACTCGTGATGTAAAGGTGGGCCTCCGGCTCTCGGAGCAGGCTCCGACCGAAGGTTGTATCAGGTGATGAAAACATCCGTGCCCAGAGATATTTCCGAACGCGGGCAGTATCCGCCAAAGAGCGGTAAAGGGGAGTTCAAGCAACGATTTCGGGCCTCCACCTCTTCATCGAGTTGCTCGCAAGAGAGCAGCACTTTGATGAGTTTACCGAGTACTTTGCGCGGTGCTCGATCTGTCGCGGGGCGGTGTACAGATCCGGGCGAAAGGTCGGGCGGCAAAATCAGTCTACCGACAGTCTTGACATCGTTGTCACCAGCCAAGACCGCGACCCTTGGTTCTGAGACCCGATGCCCGCTGGTGCCAGCGCCCAAGCCGTCCCCCTTTCTGCCTCCTCGACTGACGGCGCCAGAGGCCAAATCGTGGTCATTTGTAGAAATTCTGCGTGCAGCAGGTATGCCCGACGCGGCGTCCGAGATTCGGCAGTTTTCCGCGGGCGACGTGCTTGTCTTGGCGGGCGACGTGCCAAATGCACTCTATGTGGTGCGTCGCGGGCAGATCGTCCTCGATGGCGGAAAGCAGCACCCCGAGTTCACGCTGGGCCCAGGAATGCCCGTACTCTTGCCGGATCTGCTCGATCGGCGAAGCAGTCGATGGACCGCTCGGGCAGCGACATCAGCCTCGGTTATGCGGGTGGACGCGAAGACCGCGCGTGCGTTGGCGGCGAGTTCGGTGGCGATGCGTCACAAGGTAGACGTGCTGCGCTGCGTGGTGTGGAAATCTTCCAGGTCGCAGCTGGTGATCGACGACGCGGGTACAGCGATCCGGGCGGAGTACAGCGGGTCAGCTAGCGAAGTCCAGGTACTGTACCGACTCACTACCCGACGGGTCGTGGCGTGCAGCGGGCGTGATCCACTAAAGAGTTTTGATCGCACAACCTATGACGATATCGGGCGAGGCATCCATCGGGCACTGTACCGTGCCGGTGGCTGTATGGTCGGGCTGGAGGTTGAAGGGCCATGGCACGAGCTGCATCAAGGCTTGCAGGCCCTAGGTGACAGGCGCGCGCTGACAGATGCGGAGCTGATGGGGTTCGAGCGGCACGGATGCCTATTCGACCCGCCCGACGAGGTGGAGATATGCCCCGACGCGATCATCTGCCACTGCCGAGGTCTCACCCGCAGGGACCTCGAAAACGCAATGCGCACCGGGGCGGTCGGTGCAGATGCGCTGATCGAGGCCACTGGGGCGACCACGACCTGTGGTGGCTGCATCGGGCCGGTAGTGGCTCTTGCCGGCGTGTCGGGTTCGGGCATGATCCTCGACGAAGTGCGCGCTGAGACCCACGACGTCCGTGTATTCCGCTTTAGGAGTGAAGGAACCCTGGCACCGTGCAAGGCGGGCCAGCACGTCGTGGTATCGATGGAGGATGACGAAGGCTGGGTGCACCGCCCGTACACGCTCACGTCACCAGCCGGCGAGACAAGGTGGCGAGAGATCGCGGTGAAGCGCGACCCCTACGGGCGCATGGGACGGGCATTGTCAGCCCTCCAGGTGGGTGCGGTGGTTCGCCTTTCCAACCCCCGCGGAGAGTTTTGGGTGGAGGTCGGCGGCGAGGAGCCCGTCGTCTGCCTCGCTGGTGGTATCGGCGTAACCCCCGTAGTCGCGATAGCTCGCACGTTTGCAGCCGAGGGCGCCCATCGGTCTCTCCACATCGAGCTATTCAACACTCTTGGAGTGGACGTGGCTTTTCGCGAGGAACTCCAAGCGATCGCAGCCAAAACACCCACGATCACCCTCAATTGTCACACAACCTTTGAGACCGGCCTCCCGCAGCGGTCGCTGCTTAAGGCCCTTAACACCCGGTTGCCAGGGGCGCGGTTCTATGTATGTGGTCCGCCTGGCTTTACCCGCGCAATGAGTGGACACCTCACGGCAGTCGGGGCCGGGGCTCGCACTCAGGTGGAGCATTTTGCGGCCAAGGCGACCATGAGTGACAGGGCGGTACCTGCATCGGCATCCCGCACAGTCATGCGTTGGCTCACCGGAACCTTGCTTGTGGCCTACGCGATACAGGCGCGGATCGATATTCCCTTTCCGTGGCTGGATGGACTGCGCGACGCCGGGAGCTGGCGTCTGTGGTCTGGTTTAGGATTGGTCGCCTACATCGTGTTTCAAATGTCGCTTGGAGGCTCGCGACTCGGCGGCCATCGCAAGACCTCGGCGTGGCTCTACCACGCCCATCGAATCGCTGGGGTCGGGACGGCGCTACTGCTGTACCTGCACACCCGGAACTACGGAGTGGGATACCAGCTAGTACTCAGCGGCATGTTCCTCGCCAACGCGGGCGTGGGCATGCTCGACAAGACACTCGCTGCCCCCGCGTGCCGAGAGCGTTGGGCTAGCTGGTGGTTACCTCTCCACATCAGCCTATCGATGGGCGTCATTGGAGCGCTCATGTTTCATACCTATATCGTGTTGGCCTACCGATGAGCGCACCCATCCTCAAGAAGCGGCCCTGGATTTACCTCGCAGGGCTCGGCTGCGGACTGCTGGTACTCGCCGGCCTGAACACCTCTGCCGAGAGCTACCATGCTGCGGGCCCGCCCAACCCTGGCCACGAGGATCTGGCCTGTGGGGAGTGCCACCGGCCGGCGGTGGGCACCCCGCGTCAGCAGCTCCAGGCGAACGTGGCGGTACTGCTGGGGCTGCGTGAGCACAAAGCCGCCTTTGTACACCGCGAGGTACGCACCAGCGACTGTCAGGCATGCCACCTGCGCGAGCATGATCGGCACCCGGTTTACCGCTTTGACGAACCTCGCTTTGAGAACGCCCGCGCAAAGCTGGGTGCCAATGAGTGCATGGGCTGCCACGTCGAGCATTCTGGAGAGCGCGCCAGCGTATCCATTGGCCTGTGCGTCACCTGCCACGAAAACATCGAACTCAAAGAAGACCCCCTCGACATTTCTCATGCAACCCTCGCGGCATCGGAGCGCTGGCAAACCTGTCTCGGCTGCCACGACTACCACGGAAATCACAAACACCCTGTTGCGACTGAGCTATTCGACGTGTTGCCCCCGCAAGTGATCGAGGCGTATCTGCTCGATGGTGACTCCCCCTACGGACCTGTGATCGAGCGTGCTCAGACAACTCGCGAGGAGAGCCCATGAACGCATCCCTCTTGTGGAGCGGCCCAGCCGCTTTGCTGGCCCTCACGGTCTACCTCTTTGTCACCGCCCCCGCGGCCCTGCCCGACACTGTCGATGGCAAGCCGGTCGACACTGCAGCGCAGATCCCTATCAACAAACTTTTTGCGCTGATCGCCGCCGAGAATGACGTGATGCGCTTGATGTACACCCAAGAGATCGTGGGCGCAGGCAAGAAAGTGGGACTCGAGTTTAGTGAGCACTGGAAAGAAGATACGGTGCAAGCGGGGCCGCTCCCCGCATTGTTCTTGCGGGAGAGCGCGGCAAGCCTCCAACGCAGTCCGATGCCACTGGGACTGTATCTTGGATCGGACTTCCCTCTCGAGCAGAGCAATCAGTTCGAGGGATTGGCAAAAGAGTACTTCGCCGAGGTAAAAGAGAGTCGCGAGCCGCGTTATTTTTACGCAGATGACGTCGCCCGTTACACGGCGATGTTCCCAGACTTCGCGGTCGCGCCCCCCTGCGTATCGTGCCACAACAACCACGAGCAGACTCCGAAGACCGACTGGAAACTCGACGACGTGATGGGCGCGACCACGTGGACATACCCCAAAGCGACGGTGAGTCATGAGGAGGCGCTACAGGTGTTAGCGGCGGCGCGACACGCCTTCGCGACGTCCTATGGCAAGTTTCTTGAGGAGGTCAAGAGCTACGACGACCCGCCAACGATCGGCGATCGATGGCCTCGCGATGGCTATTTCTTGCCGTCAGTGGAGGTATTCATGGCTAAGGGTGAATCGCGTGCCTCGGTCGAAACAGTGCGTCGGTTGCTCGCACTATAAGAGGAATTCAAGGCCGACGGATTGGCTTGAATACTCCCCAGACATGGCCGACGAGCCCCTTCGAGCTCTGTCTGCGGGGAGCCCGCAACTGGACCCGTATGGAGTTCACGGCGACCGCGAATGGATCGCCCCCCAACGGGCGATCAAGGCCTGCATCTGGCGCCGTTTGGGTCAGATCAGGTTGCGATCTGGAGCTTGTTCGACGACGCACCGGCTGCAGATAGGAGCGAAGTCGCAATTTGCGGGCGAAATTTGATACTGTCCGGTTCGCAAGCGCGCCGCGCAGGGCCTGGGGCTCTGAAGTGAAGGCGACACAAGGAAACGAACGGCATGTCCAAAAAAACACGGAAGTTCACACTCGGGCTCGCACCTCTGCTGCTCGCGCTCGTCGGCGGTGGGTGTTTTGCCGACAGTGTGCTCCCCGCAAGCTCACTCTCCGCCGGAGATGCGAACGACACCGACACCGACACCAATGACTCATTCAGCTCGGTCACGATCACGTTGCCGACGATCACGACGGTGACGACCGACCCCGGCACCACGGGGACCGACAGCGGCAGCACCGGCGACAGCCCCACCGAAGGCGATACCGAAGGCGATACCGACACGACGGCGGGCGATGTATTGCCGCCCGAGATTTTTGATGTGTCCCTTGTGCCAGATCCGATTTTCTTCAACGGCGGCATCGAAGTATCGGTGCTTGCGGAGGGCGAGGGCGTGCGACTGACCTACGGCGCGAAGCAGGTCCAGGGCGAGACCACCATCGAACTCGAAGAGGTCGAGCCCGGGGTTTTCAAGGGGGAGATCGCCGTCCTGTCGGGGCTCGATCGACTCAGCAATGAGGACGCCAAGCACAGCGCCACGCTGGTCGCCTGGCTCGACACAGAGCAGGGTCTCGAGGAGAGCAAGCCCGCCCATGCGCCCTACAGCATTAAGCTGCTAGCGCCCGGCAACGAAGGGTTCTGGGAAACCGGCTACGGAGCGGGTACGGGGTTTGGAGAGGTTCGCGCGGTCGGAGCGTTGCCAGGAAATGTCGGCGTTTTAGAGTTTGGCATGGCAGGCAAGGGAAAAAGCCGCTGTTACATCCGTCATCGCACCAAGGGCGGGGCCTGGGAGGCATACCTCGAACTGCTTCCGGATTTTCAGTGCGAGGCTATCGACATGAAGATCGGCGACGACGGCACGATCCATGCGCTCATGCGTCGCAAGACCGACAGCGGCTGGTACTGGGTGCTGATCAAGATCCCGACCTGGGGCGCAGAGCCCCAAGAACTCGGCTACGGCAGCAAGAATCAGGTCGCCTACGCGCTGGCGAAATCTGATGACGGCACGACTGCGGTCTGTGGCTCCGCTCCAACGGCAGAACCGACGGACCTCAGCGACGCGATGATCAAGATCTTTCGGCCCCAGGAATTCGGACAGACGAAGAGGTTTGACTACGACCCCGGAGGGAAAGCGCATACATTCAGCGAGAGCATCAAGGACTGTGCCTTCACCGACAAACAGACCCTTCTTGCTGTGGGCGATGCCGTTGGCAAGCATGAGGGGATTAACATCGACCTAACCAGGCGCTTCGATGTCTTCTACAAGTTGCTCGAGGACGATGGCGACTTGCACGTCGACGACGGCAAGCTGGCAACAGAGAGCTTTGCGACCGCCGTCGATGTCGCAAGCGGGTACGGTGCGGTGATCGCCGGCCACATCTGCAACGGCGACCTTTGCAAGCTCGAGGGCAAGATCTGGGAGATCGACCTCGCGGGGACCCTGCTCTCGCAGACTTCGATCGGGCTCTACGAAATCCCGGCCTTTGCTCCGCATGATGTTGTGTGGAGTCCCGCCAACTACGTGCTTGTCGCCTCTGGCGGTCTTGCTGGCGAAAACACGGCCTTTCTCGTCCGCGCCTACCAGCCCGGAAATCACAAGCCGCTGTGGACCTACAGCCGGCAAGATCCAAACCTCCTCAACGTCGCACTCACCCTCGCGATCGGAACATACGGCGAAGTCTATGCCGGGGGCTGGGGCGCAGACGGCTACCCCGCGTTTGCGATCATCTATGGCTGAGCCGGAAATCACTGGGGGATCAGCGACTCGCAGGCGGTCTCAACCAGCTGCCTTCGCGGACATATCCGCCGACGCCTTCCTCAGTCGCCTGTGCGCCTTGGTGCCGCCCTCCCGCTTCCACAGGACCGCTCCTACGACGTGTTTGCGTCGATTCGGCCTGTACGCGAAAAAGCGAGAACTGGTTGAACTCTGCATAATTCGCGGAGCACACCTGGATTCTA
>Ga0256845_1002256_pt1 | contig 14204 bp, 6 predicted proteins | sample RiftiametaG_FD_189101 | JGI IMG/M metagenome (GOLD analysis project Ga0256845, IMG submission 189101) | Tube worm associated microbial communities from hydrothermal vent at the East Pacific Rise, Pacific Ocean - Riftia | ecosystem: Host-associated > Annelida > Integument > Unclassified ...
CTAACCGAGCCGGCTAACCGAGCCGGCTAACCGAGCCGGCTAACCGAGCCCGGGTTCGCCCGATCTAGTAGCGCTGCTTGGAGAGCAGAACCAGCGCCTCGCGCAGGCTGCCGCGTGTATGCCTGTCGCCTCGCGTCGAGGTCTCGTTGTCATCGTCGCCGAGCAGCGCCGCAAGGGCGCCCCGGGTCTTCTCCTCTTCGTTGGCCGAGAGGCTGAGCCCCGAGTCCCGGGGCCGCTCGTCGCCCAGCAGCTCGAGCATACGGGCGATGCCCTTGGCGACCGTCGACTTTTGCTGGCGGTAGTAATCCTCGCGCAGTCGGCCAAAGTAGTCCGAGAAGATTTCGGGATAATCCGGCTCCTCCTCGGGATGGGAGAGCGCCCAGGCGCCGATCCGCGAAAGCACGTCCGCTCGAAAAGAGGGCCCGGCATTCGGATCCATCGTCTCCTCGAGGTTGCTCATAAAACCCGCATCGGGATCGGTGAGCACTCCGGTCACAGAATCAAAGAGGCGCTCCCGTTTGATGAAATGCGAGACGTGCACAACGTACTTGCGGAAGAGGTCGAGGTAGCGCTCTTCGTCGACCAAGCCCATCGCTTCACGGATCTCCCGATCCGAGAGGTCGAGCCAGCGCTCCCAAGCCGCTGCGGTCACGCTGTTGTTGCCGTGGAGGCTATGGAAACCCGCGGTCTGCGGCTCTAGGCCCATCCAACGGTGTTGCACCGCGTCGCCGCAGTACTGCTGCAGCTCGCGAAAGAGTTTGGGCACGGTGATCGAGCGCATGCCCGGCTCGGAGGCGACCGCGAGCAGCAGGCGCTTGAGATCACGGACGCTGGCGCCGAAGGAGCCTTCGTAATCACCTAGCGGTTGGTCACCGACGACTGCCATCGGAAAGCGCTCTTCGTACATCTGCGGCACCGCGGCGAGCAGCTCGCGCGCCTCTTCGCTGGTGAGGCCAGAGGGCACCCGACCGTAGGAGTACAGGTCGGCTTTTTCGAGGGGGGTCAAGCGCCGGAGAACGGCGGCTAGCTTCTCTGGATAATTTTCGGGATCGGGGGCGCGCAGCCGGGTCATCACGCCCCAGAGCGCGAGGATCGCGGTGACGTGCGGAGCGATGTGAATGCCGCGCAGGAGGTCGCCGACCTGCTCCTGGTAGACCCGCCGCTCGACCCGATAGTCGAGCAAGTAAGGCACTGCGATAAGCTCTAGACGGCCGCGCAGGCTCTGGTACTCGCCGGGACGCAGGGTCCGAAATTCGAGGAGGTTGAGGTCATTTGCCGAGCCCGTGAACACGACGTCGAGGCCGAGCATCACGTGGTCGAGCGCGACCTTGCCGGACTCCGTCGCGGTTAGCAGATACTTGTAATGCTCGTAGGGCCGTTTGAGCAGATCGCTGTAATTGATCACTCCGCGGTTGGCATCGACGAGGTCGCCTTGGCAGGCGTAGAGCACCTGACCGCCGACGCTCGCCGGCAGGTTGGAGAACGATCGATCGCCGGTCACCGGGAAGGAGCGAGCGTCGACCGCCTGCTTGGGCTCGACTGTGACCAGGCCGCTGCGGTAGGTCCGGCTGAGGAAGAGACGCTCGACCTGGATGTGCTGGTAGACCTTGGCGAGCTCGCCGCGGTAGCTCGCGAGCAGACCGTCGAAGATCCTGCGGTTGCGCTGCGAGAGGTCGCCGCGCAGCACCACATCGCTGAGCACAAAGTCGTCGTCACCGGTGCAAAGGCCTCGCAAAAGCTCTTCGCGCTGAGCCAGCGGGATCAGAAAAATCGGTGGGTCCTTGACCTCGTCGCCGATTTTGGCATCGATCGCCTCGGTACGCAGACGGGCGAAGGAGCCGTCGCTAAAGGCCCCGCCTGGCCCCACATAATCGGCGAGCCCAAAGCCAATCGATCCGCGACCCGCGACCTTGGTCGGGAAGACCCAGGAAAAACGATAGAGGGCGCCGCTCTCGGAACGTGAGTAGGCCTCGAGCGCGCGGTGCACAGCCTCGAGCATGGTGGTTTTGGCCGACCCGTTGGGTCCGTGCAAGAGCAGTAGCTTGTTGACCCGACCGACGCGCACAAAACCCTCGATCGCGTCGAAGAGTTCGCATTGTGCAGCCTCTTGACCGACCAATCGGTGGCCGCCGTCGAACTCACAATCGAAGAGGCGGAAACGGTTGATCTTGCCGCTGGGGTTGCGGACCTCTCGGCGCCCAAAGAAATCAAAGGCGTCGCGGAGGTACTGCGCAGCGTTGCGGGCGTGGGTCTGCGGCGTCGTGCAGAGGAGCTCGAACCACTCGTCGAAGGAGAGGATCCGGCGAGTGACCTCAAACTCCTCTGCGACCGATCCTGCGATCGCTGCGATCCGGTCTTTCGGGGATAACGAGTCGGGCATCGGGCCGGTGATTGTAGCGTCGACGACGACACTCCGCCGCTGGCTTAACTCGAGCGGGGCGGCAGCGCACCGACCCCGCGCGCGGCCGCTCGACGGTCGAACGGCCTACTTCACAGCGACCCGAAACTCGACGTCTTTGGTGACCGGCGCGCACGCTTCGTCTTGGCAGACGGCGAATTTGAGTTTGCCTGTGAAGGATTTTTCACCGGCGGCGCTCGGCGTAAAACCGACCTCGTACTCGCATCCGCTCTCGTCCAAGCGGAGCACGTCTTCCTTGTTTTGCTCGGCCTTTGCGAGAGTGACGCCATCGGGCGGTTGGACCGCCAACGAGGTCGGGAATTCTAGGTTCATGTGCCAGGGGTCCTTGGGCACGATCGTGATCTTGACCTTGGCCTCGGCACCGACCGCTGCGTCGGCGGGCGGATCGATCTTCACGGTGAAGCGCTCGTCCGTCGGATCCGCGCCCTCGATGACCTTGGTCTTCTCGGCTGCGGGCGCGCTTGGAGCAGCTTCAGCCGGAGCGGCTGCGACCTCGGCAGAGCCCGCAGGTGAGGGCGCCGAGGTCTCTTTTTCGCCGCCACAGCCAGCCCCAAGGGCGAGCGTCAGGGCGAAGAGGACGGACAAGTAGGTGGTCGGGCGGTGCATCATCGTTACGCTCACTCCTTGCGCTGCCGCAAGCGGCCGCATCATAACCGATCGAAACGAAGGTCGACGCCACGGGTTACGCGTCCGCGCAAAACATCTGAGTCCTCGCTTGTCGGCCCGAGGATCTCCGCCAGCTCACCGGGCGGCACCGCCTCGACAATGACATCGCCTTCGTGCAGCCGATCGATACGCCACATGCCGTCTGCGTCGCTCTCGGTCTCGGCCAGCAGCTCGCCGCTGCGACGGTCACGGATCGAGATCTGCGCCTTTGCGACCGGCTCACCGCGCTCGTCTTGGATGCTGCCCTCCATTGCCGCGCCCTCCTCGAGATCAACGACCAGCTCGCCCTCGTCATCCTCGGGCCGCACGACCGCCGCTCGCTCTTGCACCCAACCGGCAGCCTCGATCGTGACCTGCACCCGATCCCGCGCCAACCGGCGGACGATCGCGTCACCGGCTGCGTCGGTGAACGTCTGCTGATCGGCGACGCGGATCTTCGCGCCCTCGATCGGATCACCGCTACCGCTCGCTCGCACGTGCACCGCCAACCACCAACCCGCATTTAGAGCGATCTCGACGAAGTCGCCGTCTGCCCGTACAGGTACCCGCAGGCGCCGCGCATAGGGGGCAAAATCCGGGTGATCGACCTCGATCTGTGCACCCCCAGGGGTCAAGCGACCGAGGTTGAAGAGGCCACGGTCGTCGCTGTAGGTCGCTTGCGTCGCCGAAATTCCGTCGCCCGGAAAGAGCGCGACCCGAGCACCGACGATGGGCCGATCGTGGCGATCTCGAAGCCGGCCTTCGATAGCGCCCAGCGCAGGTGCGAGCTCGCGATCGAGTTCGACAGGGCGCTCACCGATCTCGATCTCGATCGCCCGCGGGATCATGCCCGGCGCTCGCACAACCAGGCGCCGGTATCCCCTGTGCAAACCGGCGTCGAAGTTCCCGTATTCGTCGGTGAACACGACCAGGCCGTCGTCAAATTCGATCCGGGCGCCGACAACCGGCTGCCCATTGTCGTCGCTGAATCGACCGGTCAAGGGCTGGCCGCGTTGGAGAACCAGCACCACATCGTCCCGCAGCTCACCGGCACCCAGGCGCACGAGCGCGACGGTCGAGGCCGCGTGCTGCTCGTGCACAGCTCGCAGCCGGTAGGTGCCGGGCACCAGGGCGCCGAGGGAGAAGTGGCCCTCCCCGTCGCAGGTGAGACCGCCTTCGTTCCACGATCCAGCGCTGCGCTCGCCAAATAGGGGGATCGGCGGCACGGTGCCCCTAGTCACCCCAAGACTTCCCCCGGACACTAACGCGTTCAGAATCCCGGCGCGGATCATCGACTCGCCCGGGCTGTAGAGAATGTCGCTCTCCACAGTAACTCGGGCCTCGGCGACCGGATCGCCGTGCTCATCGACGACCCGGCCCAAAACCCGACCAGGTTTGATCAAACGGAGCTCGATCGGCGGCATCGGCACGTCGATTTGAGCGTCAATGGCGACTGTCTCGCTGGGCAGGTAGGCGTTGGCGTCGGCGTGCACAAAGTAGGGCCCGGGCACCAGAGGACCGACCGCAGCGAGGCCCTGTTCATCGGTTTCGGCGACTTTCTGGAGGATACCGACGGACGAACCGCTGACCGTCACACGTGCCCCACCGATCGCCGCGCCGCTCGGATCGTGGACCTCCACCGGCACCCGCACCGCCTCGATCAACGCCAGGCTCACCTGCATATCTGGAGAGACATTTTCGAGGGGGATCGAGGCGTATTCACGGTCGCCCGGCTGGCCTGCGGGCGCCTCCGCGACCAAGCCGTAAACACCGTCCGGGATCTGCGGGATCTGGAAGCTGCCGTCAGGCTCGACCGCAACCTCGATCGGCGGCCAGATCGACGATCCCTCGATCCGCACGACGGTCCGAGCGAGCTGTTCGGGGGTGCCGAGTACCTCGCCGCTGAGATCACGGAGGCCTTCGATGACGACGATGATGCCGTCCTCGGGGGCGACGACATCGAGGATCGTCGGCGCATAGCCGCGTTTTTCGGCCCTGATCTCGATCGGTCCGGCGGGCAGTGTGTCCCAACTAAAGGCGCCGTCACCCAGGCTCTTGGTCCGCCAAGGCTCAGGCTCGCCGAGATCCGGACGCGGCCGAGCCTGTAACTGCACATCGACAACGGGTCGTCCCCGCGGATCGATAACCTGTCCCGAGAGATGCAGCGCCGGCCCGAGTGCGACGACCGGCAGCTCCACCGGCTCGGCGCTTCGAGGCGTAGCCACGAGCACAGCTCGCAGATGCCCCGGCACCAAGATCTCGACAGCGACCTCAGCAGGCGCCTTGGTCAGCTTGATCTCGTAGGATCCATCGCGATCACAATGCACAGGTGTGCCCAGCTGACGACCCGCCGACCATGCGATCACCGTGCAGGATCGCGGTGGCCGCAAAACACCGCGCAAGGCATCACCTGCGGCCTCGCCGATGCCCGTGCTGCTCTCCGAATCACCGCCAGTCGCACCCGTGCCTGTACCCTCGCTGGTGGCTGTCACGGGCCTCGCGTCCGGCTCAGGGGGCGGTCGCGGAGACTCCTCTACCCGAACTCCTCCGCGGAGCACAACGCCCTCGTGGATCATGGGTGGCAGCGGCCGCGCTTTGTCGGCAGCCATCCCCTTCTTGGGCTGCGGAATGACGGCGTTTGACGGACAACCGCGCAGCGCCAGCACACCGCCGAGCGAGATGACTGCGCCCAGCACGACGACGACGACGATCCGCGCCCGAGCGCTGAGGACCGACGGGCTCCCCTGCCCCGCCATCATCAGTCGGCGGTCGTTAGGATCGGCGCGACCGCGATCGCATCGATCTCAACCGCGACGTTCTTGGGGAGAACCGCGACTTGCACCGTCGCTCTCGCCGGCGGATCAATGGCAAAGCGCTCCGCGTAGAGGCGGTTGACGACTGCAAAGTCGCCCATGTCGGCGAGGAAAATTCCACAGCGCACAACCTCGCCAAAACCCATGCCAGCAGCCTCTAGCACCGCTAGTAGGTTATCGAGTACCTGTTTGGTCTGGGCTTCGACATCTCCCTCTCCGACGATCTTCCCGGTTTTTGGATCGAGCGGGATCTGGCCAGAACAGTAGAGGGTTCGACCGCCACTCACCATGACCGCCTGACTGTAGGGACCGATCGCAGCGGGCGCGTTGGCAGTGGAAATGGTCTGCCGCGTGAAGCTAGACGTGCTCATCGAGAGTTGCTCCTTGACGCTCAAAGATCGAGCATCGGCGGCAGACTAACACCACGCTCGCCTCCGGGGCGCCAGGAGGCGTCCAGAAGGCGAGCGTGGTTGAGCGATCTCAGTTGTCGAAGAGCGGACAGTCGACCTCTGCGAGATCCGAAAGCACACAAGTCGCGGTGATCTGCGAGCCCGCAGGCGCCGCGCCCTCGCGCACGATCTGAAACTCGAGGTTGTAGCCGAGATCCTGGCAGTACTGGGAGAGGTCGTCGTCGCTGCTCATGGTCTCGCCGGTGTCATCCAGGAGGGCGACGTAGCAGATCGAGTCATCGCCAGCCGGGACCCACTCGGTGCCATCCTTGATGCACTCGAGAATCGGCACGCTGTCCCCAGTCGTCGGGTTCTCCTCGACCATCGAGCACTCTGGATCGAGGATCGGCGTTGTCGTATCGGTGTCCTTGACACACTGCGGCATGCAGGCCGGCTTGATCTGATCGCGAATCTTATCAGCGATCGAGCCGAGCGCCGCGGCGTAGTCATTCTGACAGATCGAGAACATGTTGCGATCTTCGCCCACCTGAAAGGACTCCGCGAACTCTTTCATGCGCACCGGCGGCACCGCTGTGCCCTCGCCGAGTGTGCAGCCCGGAGCCAAGCCAAAGTCATTGAGAAACTCCTGATCGGCGACGCTCGAGTAGCTGATCTCGGCATCTCCCGCGGCGTATCCCTTGGGCACTCCGCCGATCAACGCGACTAAGACCTCTTGCTCCAAATCGGACGTGCGCTTCTGGTCCTCGATGCCCTGGAGGAAGCCGGTGTAGCGCCCGACAGGATAGAGCACCGCGTCGTCATCGCTGGCCCCCGGGTTTCCTGCCTCGTCGAAGCTTTCTGCGTAACAGGACTCGTAGGTGGGATCGCCGTCGCCCTCACATACGACACCTGCGCTGAGGCACACTGCACTTGTAGGTAGATCGGGATTGTTCCAGAACACCTTGTTGGCTGGAGTAAAGATATTTTTATGGGCCTCATTCAGCGAACAATCGAGTTCGTCGGTCAAGAATACGACGCTCAGGATTGCCTTCTCTCGGAGAAATCCGTAGTTCGAATCGCCGTTGACGTCGGCCCGTGTGAGCGCTTGGTACATGCTTTCAAGCGGCGACTCTTGACCGCATCCAGAGACCCCCTGGGGGCCAAAACACTGAAACGCCTCGAGCGTCGTGACATCGTCTGGAATGTTGGCCACGCCCTCGATGTTCTCGAGCCACGGACGGGGTTTGGCATCTTCGTCGTAGTCGGTCGTCGTCGGCCGGATCGTCAGCTCTGCATCGGTCTTGCTGCACACGTCGGTGCAAGCAAAGGTCGCGTCGACCGGAGGATCTAAGGTGTCGTTGACAAAATCGCCCTGATCGGCGCGATCGCGGCACGAAGAGAGGATGAGTCCGCCGTTGCTCGGCGTCGTCTTCGAGGTCGGAAGACACCGAGGATTGCCCATGTCGGTCGTCGTCAGCCCGATCCGGTAGTTCGCCTTGACGTCTGGGGCCTCGAGCACGCCGATGAAGGCGCCGAAGTTTGCAGCGAGCAGCGCCTGCTCCTCGCCCATCGATGCCGAGTCATCGATCACAAAGAGGATGTCGACATCCTTGTTGACCGCCAGCTGGATCCCGGTTTGCTGGATCTGGGTCTTGTCGTACTCGACCAACTTGAGCGGATGCTGGAGACACCCCAAGAGTTGAGGCAGCGCCAGGGCAGCGCCGATGAGGAGGGCAAAACGAGAGACAATAGGAGCGCGCAACATCAAAAACCTCCGAGGGAATACGCTCGGTTCTTATTGCAATCTCCTCTCCTCCTAAAACATGCATTAATCCTAGATAGATACAGATACACACTACGATAGCGCCCGTCAATGTCGTTGACTGCATCTAGCTTCATCGCCAACTCTGTTGCCAGCTCCCGGGCCGAGGTCGCGAAGCCGGCGCCTTTTCCGGGGGAACGCCCGCCGCCTCGCTATCATGCCTATGGATGGCCGCGCCCCCCGGCTACACACTCGGCGACACTCTCCACAGCGGGAGCCGCTCCACGGTCTACCGCGCGACGCGACATCGCGACGGCCGACAGGTGATCCTCAAGGTCGCCTGCGAGCAACCTCCAAGCCCCTCCGTAGTCGCCGACTACCGCCGCGAGCATCGGCTCAGCGCCTCAGTCGAGGGTGAACACCTCACGCGTGTGCACACCCTCATCGAAGCCCATGGGCTGGTCGCGTTGGTGCTCGACGACTACTCCGGGATCCCCCTATCAGAGGTCGAACCGCTACCGCTGCCCCTCCCTGAATTCTACGAGGTCGCCCGCGGCCTGATCGCGGCCGTCGCAGAGCTCCACAGCCAGCAGGTGATCCATTGCGACATCAAACCGAGCAACGCACTCATCGAGCCGGTCTCGCGAGCCGTCAAGCTCACCGATCTCTCACTCGCCCTGACCTTTGAGGAAGCCACTCTTCGACCACCCGCGCTCGCCGGCACCCTCGCCTATATGGCGCCCGAACAGACCGGCCGTATCGCCCGCGGTGTCGATCACCGCAGCGACCTTTACGCCCTTGGAATCACCCTCTACGAACTCCTCGCTGGCCATCCGCCCTTCGCCGATCGCGACGCCGCCGAGATCATCCACGCCCATCTAGCCCAGCATCCAGAGCCACTGCACAGGCTCGGAGTGCCGGCACCGCTTTCCGCGATCATCGACAAGCTGCTCGCCAAAGAACCCGACAACCGCTACCAAAGCGCCTACGGCCTGCGCTGTGATCTCGAGCGAGCAAGCCGATCGAGAGACACCATATTTGCCCTCGCGACCGACGATCATCGGGCTCGCCTCGACCTCACGCCGCGCCTCTACGGGCGCGAGCAACCCCTCCAAGAGCTGCGCCAGGCCCTCGAAGCAGCCTCTGCCGGCGGCGCTCAGATCCTGATGATCCGCGCCCGCGAAGGTATCGGTCGCACCACCTTCCTCGACGCCTTCGCCTCCGAGGCAGCTCGAAGCGGCGCCGTGATCGTCCGCGGAGGTTTCGATGCCTACCAACGAGATGTGCCCTTTGCCGCGCTCCTGGGCGCTCTCGACATGCTCTGCGATCACCTCGAGAATCTCGATCCAGCACGCCGGCGCGGTCAGCTATCCCGCCTCGATCAACATTTGGGGCCCTCACTATCAGCCGTTATCGAGGTTCTACCGCGGCTGCGAGCCTTCTTTCCGATCCCCCCTGAGATCCAGAGCGAGACCCCAAAGACCGCCCAAAATCGCCTGCAAATAGCCCTCGAGCGGCTCCTTCAGGCCTTCGCCGCCGTCGACTCACCACTGGTACTGATCGTCGATGATCTCCAGGCATCGGACCAAGCGACGCTTCAGCTTCTTCAGAGTCTGCTCAGCGATCCCGACAGCGATCACATTCTCGTCATCGCCAGCGCCCACGAGAACGACGACCCGCTCTCCAAAGACAACGTACTTCTCACGACCCTGCAGCAGGCCCTCGCCAAGCCAACACCGACGCCTTCGGGCCGAGTCCAAGCGGCCGATCCACACCCCAAGATCCGCACAATTACCCTCGCTGCTCTCTCCTGTGAGGAGGTTACCTCGCTGCTCAGCGACGCTCTGGTGACACCGCCCGAGGATCTGAGGCCACTCGCTCGAATCCTCCACAAAGCAACCGGGGGCGTGCCCTTTCAGCTCCAACACCTGCTCCGCCACCTTGTGCGCAGCGGCGCCCTCTCGTTCGATCATCTGCGCGGTGCCTGGCGCTGGTCCGCAACCGATCTACAAGCCGCGATCGCCGACAACCGCGGCGAACTCTCGACCGCCAGCCTCGCCGAGATGCCGCCGTCGATGATCCATCGCCTGCGGATCGCCGCCTGTATCGGCATGAGCTTCGCCGTCGCGATGGTCGCAGAGCTGGCCGACGAGACCACCGAAGGGACCACGCGGATCCTGCTGCCAGCGCTTCGCCGCGGCATCCTGCTGCCCCAGAGCGGCCGCGAACTCCGCTTCGCCCACGAGCGGATCCGAAGGGCGATTTACATCGACATCCCCGAGGCTTCGCTGCCCGACCTGCGCCTCAGAATCGGCCGTTCTCTGCTCGCCAACTCGGCCTCCCTCGGGACCGAGGACTCAGTACTGCTGGCCGCAGTCGACCATATCGATGCGGGTCGTGCCGCGCTCGCAACCCTCGATGAGCGCGACGAACTCGCCGAACTCAACCTCCGCGCAGGCCGTCGAGCCAAGCTCGCGAGCGCCTACGACATCGCGATGAATTACCTGCGCACGAGCTTTGAGCTCCTGGGCCCCGAACCATGGGAGCGGACCCCTGCCCTCACATTCTCCTGCGCCCTCGAGCTCGCCGAGTGCGAGCACCTTGCCAACTGGCGAGAGCGCAGCGCCGCGACCTTTACCCGGCTCATCGAGCACGCGCGTGACCCCGTCGACCGCGCGCGGATCACCAGCGCTCGAGTGTCGCTGCTGATCGCCGACGGCAACAACGAAGGAGCGATCAAGGTCGGTGTCGAAATGCTGCACGGTCTCAGCCGTGATCTCTCAACCGCCGAGGACGACGATCCAGACCCGATCCAAGAGCGCGATCCGCTCGAGATTCTGCGCGAGACGACCCGCACCGAATTCCTCCTCGATGCGGCTCTGGGGCCCCTCCTCGCTCACCTCATCGTCGCCGCCTCGCTCAGCCAACCGGACCTCTTTGAGCGCCTCGCGCGGGTGCTCCTGCCCGATGACGACAGCAATGACGCCGCGCCGACCCACGCCCGCACCTGGGCCTGCTACGTCTACGCTCACCACTGCGCGACCGACTCGAAGCGGGCCGCGGACGTCAAGCGCTGGGGAGATCGAGCGGAATCCTATCTCGATCTTCTGACCGAAAAGGCAGATGGCCACCTGCTCTTCGCGAGGGCGCTGCTCGCCCATTACCGCGGTCCGCTGCGCAACGCGATCGGCGACCTCGAGAGGTCCTACCAAACGACCTTAGTCAACGGCGACTTCCTCCACACATCCTTCGCCTGCAGCCATCTCCTGCTCAATAAAATCGTCCTCGGCTTTCCCTTGGATCGCCTCGCCGTCGACGCCGACAAATACCTCGCTCTGATGCAGCTGACCAAGGTCAGCTCGGCCGCCGCTTCCCAGCGGATCACCCGTCAGCTGATCGCAGCCCTGCGCGGGCATACGCGCGACCTCACCGACCTGAGCGACGACACCTTTGACGAGGAATCCTTCGTCCGCGGCACCCTCTGTGACACCCCCTTCGCCTCCGGCTGGCACCTCGCCTGCAAGCTTCTCTTGGCGCTGATGTACCACCGGGAGAGTGGCCTGGCGGTGCTCATCTCGGCCGCCCGTACGCACCCGATCCAGCGCTCGGGCATGCTGCTGCGCGACCTTTTGGTATTTTATTCGGCGCTCGCGGCTGCGCTCATCGGTGATTTTGATCCCGACGACGAAAACGACACCATCATCGCCGGCCAGGTGCATCTCCAGGCCCGCATGGACATCTGCGCCAAGACCTTCGAGCATATGTACGATTTGGTCGCTGCCGAGCGTCACCGCCTAAATGGTGAGCACAGCGAGGCGCTCGACGCCTATGACCGGGCGATCGCCGGCGCCGAGGAGCAGGGTTTTCTGCCGCATGCAGCCCTCTCTCACGAGTTTGCCGGACATTTTCATGCCGCCGCCAATCGATCGACGCTCGCCCGCATGCATCTTCACAGCGCCCGGCGGATCTACCTGCGATGGGGTGCTCTCGCCAAAGCCGACCGCCTGGGTCGCCTCCTGGGAGAACACAGCATCCAGCCCTCGGAGAGCAGTACCCAGCCCCGAGCCAGCAGTGCTCCGCAAAGCAGCACCAGCCGATCGACCAGTGATCGAGTCGACTTAGGCAGTGTGCTCAAGGCATCGCACGCCTTCTCCTCGCTCGTCGGTCTTGACGAACTCGTCGAGACAATCCTGGTGATCGTCGTCGAAAATGCCGGAGCCGAGCGTGGAGTGCTGCTTCTCGAGAAAGACGACGGCATCCGAGTGATGGCAGACTACGCTCCGGACGGCCGTAGCGGACTCGCGAAGATCGGCGAGGAACTCTGCGCGAGCCCTGGAGTGCCGGGTGTTCTGCTGCGCGAGGTAATGGTCAGCGGCACGCCGCGGGTCTATGCAAACGCGGCGCTGATGAGCGACGCTCGCCGCGATGCCTACATCCGCCAGCGCTCCCCACGATCGCTGGTCTGCCTACCGATCACCCATCAAGGGGTTACCCTTGGGGCGCTCTATCTCGAGAATAATCTCGTCACCGGCGCCTTTACACGACAGCGTCTCGAGGTTCTCCAAATCCTGGTGACAGAGGTGGCGATCGCCCTCGAGAACGCCCGGCACTACACCCAAGTGCGCCGAGCTCAAGCGGCTGCAGAGGCCGCCAACCAGGCCAAGAGCACGTTCCTCGCCAACATGAGTCACGAGCTGCGCACACCGCTGAACGCGATCATCGGCTACAGCGAACTCTTGCACGAAGAGGCCGAAGAGGCCCAAGAAATCCGCCTCGCCGATGACCTGAAAAAGATCAGGCGCTCCGCTCGTCACCTCCTGCACATCATTACCGACATCCTCGACATCTCAAAGATCGAAGCTGGTCGCCTGGAGGTCGCGCTCGAGCCCATCGAGGTCGCCCCCCTCGTGAATGAACTCGCGGCGCTCATTCAGCCCGACGTGCGTCGCGGTTGCAATCACCTGGTTGTGCACATTGAGAGCAGCCTGCCGACGCTGCATTGCGATCCGACCAAGCTCCGCCAGATCATCCTCAACATCCTCGCAAACGCGACCAAATTCACGACCGATGGCACCATCGAACTCGACGTGCACCGCCGAGATGCGACCTTCCTCGAGATTCAGATCAGTGACACAGGTGTCGGCATCGAGACCGACGATCTCGTGCGGATCTTTGACGCCTTCCAACAGGTTGACGACACCCCGACCCGCAAACACGGCGGAACCGGCCTCGGCCTCGCGATCTCCCGTCGCCTAGCCCGCCTGCTCGGAGGCGATATCACGGTCAGCAGCGAGGTCGGCGTCGGCTCCCGCTTTGTCATTCTCCTGCCCTACAAAAAGAGCGACGGACCTGGGCCCGTCGCTCTTGATCTGCACAGACGCCCCTAGGTCGCCGGTGGTGGCATCGGCGGCCGCGGACGCTCGATGACCGGAGGTGGCGGCGGTGGAACGGGCACCGGCACAGGCGGCGGTGTGTAGACCCCCGGTGGAGGTGGCGGCGGCGGCGTATAGATCCCGGCTCCTTTGCCTGTGGCCCCTGTGGCCAGCCGCGGCACGCTCATGTCGAGCTCTCGCAGCGGCCTCTCGATCCGCCCGAGGTCGACGTAGGCGCTGTCCTTCATGATCACGAAGGGATTTTCGGCAAAGCGCAGGTTACCGGCGCCGTCATGCTCGATCACCTGAAGCTTGCCCATGCCGTAGCCCATCGGCCCCCGTGAGTAGTAGTGCGCCTGCAATACGTAGGGGAAGGCAGCCGCCTTACCCCAAACCGTGAAGCACTCGGGCCCGTAACCCGTGGTCACATCGGCGTAAAGCGAACCGCCGGAGCCGAGCGCTTTTTGGCTGAAGTAGGCGTGTCCGCCCTTGCCGTCGTAGATGTGAAAGTCGACATCATTCGCATCGGTCTCCCAGTTGAGCACAAAGCGCAGCGAGGGCTGAGTATCCGGGGTGACCCCCGCACGCGCGAGCTCTGCTTGGATCGCCAACGAGTCAGCTGGCTTTTGGGCCAGCCAGACGGCGGCGATGAGGCGCAGATCCTCCTGGAGAATCTGCGGGACCCCGCGAAAACGGCCCCAGGGATAATTGCCCTTGGAGCCCGCCAGTGCCGCTGCAAAGGCCTCTGCAGGCCGCCCCGCCTTGAGCAGTGCAAAGGCGTAGAGGCGGTGACTAGAGGGGTGA
>Ga0256845_1002257_pt1 | contig 14203 bp, 12 predicted proteins | sample RiftiametaG_FD_189101 | JGI IMG/M metagenome (GOLD analysis project Ga0256845, IMG submission 189101) | Tube worm associated microbial communities from hydrothermal vent at the East Pacific Rise, Pacific Ocean - Riftia | ecosystem: Host-associated > Annelida > Integument > Unclassified ...
GTAGGCGCCCTCGTCGTCGGAGGAGCCGTCGTCGGAGGAGCCGTCGTCGGAGGAACCCTCGTCATCGGAGGAGCCGTCGTCGGAGGAGCCGTCGTCGGAGGAACCCTCGTCGACATCGGTGTCGGCCGAGTTCGTGCCGGTATCGGTGTCGGCGTCGGTGTCGGCCGTCTCTGTGTCACCGATCTCGTCTCCTGCGCTGGAGGTCGAGGTCAGTCCGATGTCCCGGTCGGCACAGGCGGCCCCGAGGACCAGGAAGGAGCACAATACAGAGAGTGAGAGCGTTCGATAGTTCATGGCAGAGTTCTCACCCGCCAGCCTATCACCCTGCGGATGTTCTGGATCTTCGACGCTGACTCCAGCAGCCCGCGGTGAAACCCTTCACGACGCCTCGCTTGGCCCTATCGCCGATGGCCGCGTTGCCGAAACTTGCAGTATGCCCGATACAGCGGCATTCCAGCGCCTCGCCCCCGACGAAAAACCCGGCGCGGGGCGACGCGATGGATTTCATCACGGGCTGCAGCTGGACCGGTGAGTACGGTTTCGACCGAGCATCGGCAGCCCGAGCAACATGAGCAGGCCGAGAAGGCCCGCCCTGCCACTGTCGCCCGCGCTCGAGCAGGAGCAGCCGCTGTCCTCGTCGGCCCCGGGCCCGTCGCCCGTCTCCCCGCCCGTCTCCGACTCTCCCATGTCCTCCGTCGCGCAGTTCAGGACGACCTCGATCGGCTCCGTCTCGATCGCTATTTCGGGGGCCCCGGCCAGGCGGGCGCGCATCTGGACCAGGTGTGGCTCCGCCGAGCCGCCGACGCCGTCGTTGCAGGTCGCATAGATGAGGTCGACGCCCCGGCCTCTCCAGGTCTCGCCTGGGGCCGGCTCGTCGAAGCTGCCGACCGTCGGGCGCCAGCGTTCGCCGTCGACATAGGTCTCGTACATCAGCAGCTCTTCGAAGGGCGCGAGGGCGGGGACGAGCTCGAGCTCGACTCGCACATAGACCACGTCGACCTGCTCTGAACAGCCGACCCCACCGGCGAGGGTGATCGGAGCCGAGCTGGGCTCTGTGGCGGTCAGGACCCCGAGCCCCGCCGGGAACTCGAGCGGCTCACCCGCGACCAGGGTCCGACTCGTCGCTTCGACGCAGCCACTCTCTGGGACCTCGAAACGGTAGCTCTCACCGAGCTCGAGCGCCGCGCCGGGGACGAGGTAGATGTCGGGCCCGAGCGGGACCTGCTCGAGGGCGAGCTCGAGCCCGCTGCCGACCTCGAACAGGCGCGGCAGGTCGTCATCACCCAGAGGCTGGGTGATGGGGTAGGGCCCCCAGAGGACCCCCAGTGCGTTGATCGGCGCGACCGTGCCGTCGGGTCCGGGGACGAGCCCGGGTTGGGAACATCCCGAACACGCGTCGGCGGGTGCTGGGTGTGTGAACAGAGCGAGGGCCGCCAGCAAGGGGACACCGAAGGTGATGAGGCCACGCATGAATTCAGCTTCGCACAACTCACTCGCGCATGGCAGCGCTGGTTCAGGAGACTGCACCGGGTCCGCCGCAGATGCCGCCTCCCCTCAGTCATTGGGTTTTTCTCCGGCCCAAGCACTGCAAGGGAGCATGGGGTTCCGCTGTGCGGAGTTTGGTTCGTTCTGGCGCTTGATCTTGACCTTGAGCCTGACCGGCGGTGGGGATTGTGTGTCGAAGTGCCAGTCGTAGCTCGCCCCGTTTCGACCGACCTCCGGGGGGACCAGGCGGAGCAGGAGGTCACCGGAGGCGGTGCGTTCCCAGGTCAGACCGCCATTCGACGCCCAGGTCCCGGTGTCGTCCGCGGTAGCGATGTTTTCCGGCATTTTAAAGTAGTCGGTGGCCCCATTGATGAGGGTCAAGAGAAACACCTCATCGTCATTTTGGGAGTAGTAGATAGAGAGAGAGTCGATGTCTTGGGACATGCCCGTCTCCAGGTCCCTGTAGACGGGGCCGCCGTTCTCGATGAGCAGGGCGAGTCGGTTCGAGGCATTGCTCCGACAACAGCATCCGTCGGCGAACTTGTACTTGTATTCGATCAATGTTCTTCCTTAGTGATGTCGTGAAGAGTCTACCTGCGGCCTTCTCTCACCGGCGCGCCGGGAACTCGATCATGCTCAATATCGAACGGCGCGGCCCTCTGGATCGCGGACGAACTCCACGACCTCGGGGGCGGTGCTGTCTCGAAAGTAGTCGGGTGTGCCCAGGTGAGCCACGTGGTGGTCGTGGATCAGCGCCATCCGGTCCGCGACCCGAAAGGCGATCTTCATGTCGCCTGTGACCACGACGGAGGTCAGTTTGAGCTCGCTCTGGAGCCTCTCCATCATGTCGCCGATGCGGGTCACGCTCTGGGGGTCGAGGCCGCCGGTCGGGTCGTCGTAGAGGATGATGCGCGGTCGGGTGGCGACGGCCCGGGCGAGGGCGACGCGCTTGCGCATGCCGCCGGAGAGCTCGGCGGGCATGCGCTGGAGGATCTCGGTGCCCAGGCCGACCCACTCGAGGCACTCGACCACGCGCTCGCGGATCTCGGCGTCGCCCATCTTGGTGTGTTCGAGCAGGCCGAAGGCCACGTTCTCGAGCACGCTCTGGGAGTCGAACAGGGCGTTGTTCTGGAACACGTAGGACATGGACTTGCGCATCTCGACGAGCTCGGCCTCGCGCATGTCGGCGATGTCCTGGCCGCGATAGTCGATGTGCCCCTCGAGTGGCTCTTGCAGCCCGCTCATGAGCTTGAGCAGCAGACTCTTGCCGCAGCCCGAGAACCCCAGGATCACGAGCACCTCGCCCTCGTAGACCTCGAGGTCGAGGCCCGTGAAGATGCGCTTGGGCCCGAAGGCCAAGTCGACGCCCGAGACCGAGAGGACGGCGGTGCCCCGGCCTGCGGGGTCGCGGGCGTCACCTCGGGTCTGCGGTCGAGAGGGGAGCTCTGAGCCGAGAGGGGCGCTCACACGGCGATAGTAGCAGATCGGAGGCGCGCTCCGTCGGGCGGGGGAGCGAGAACGGGGAGGCGATAAGCGAGAAGCAAAAGCGAGCAGAGGGGAGTCGGAGCTCAAGGCTCGATCCGCAGCTGAACCAGAGGTCGAGGATCGGGGGCGCTCGAGTCTGGACCACCGGAGCCCGACAGCTCGCTCACTGCGGCCGAGTCGATCGGGCCCGGGTCGACGAGGTCGGTGCCCCGGGGCCGGCTCATCCAGACCTCGGCGACCTCCCGATCGAGGAGGTGGCTGGGGTGGACGTTGCGCAGGGCGTTGAGCATGACTGCGCGCAGGTTGGGGCTGTCGCGGGCGAGCTCGTCGATCAGGGCGCGCATCTTTTGGCGCTTGAGGCCGTCCTGAGACCCGCAGAGGTTGCAGGGCAAGATCGGGTACGCGGCCCGTCGGGCGTGGGCGATGATGTCGATCTCGGCGCACTCGATGAGCGGGCGGATGACCTCGAAGCGACCGTCGTCGGTGGTGTAGCCGGCGGGCATGGCCTCGAGCCTGCCGCCATAAAAGAGGTTCAGGAGCAGGGTCTCGAGCGCGTCGTCGCGGTGGTGGCCGAGGGCGATCTTGTTGCAGCCCAGGCGCTGGGCGGTGTTGTAGAGCACGCCGCGGCGCAACCGGGAGCACACGGCGCAATAGGTCTTGCCCGCGCGGGTCCGGGCGACGACGGTCGAGTAGGTGTCCTCGCGGGTGATCTCGAACCCGACCCCGGTGCGCGCACGGAAGCGCTCGAGCCAGGTTCGCAGCGCGCCGCCGTCGTAGCCGGGCTGGACCTGGTCGAGGTGTACGGCCGTGAGCCGAAAGTCGATGGGGGCCTTGGTGCGGGCCTGGGCGAGCAGATCGAGCAGGGTGTAGCTGTCTTTGCCGCCGGAGATCGCCACCATGATGTGGTCGCCGTCGACGATCAGGGCGTGCTCCCCGATGGTCTTGCCCATGCTCCGTCGCAGGCGCAGGCCGGCCTTGCGCCCGCTCGCGTCGAGGTCCCCGGTCATGGGGGTTCAGGCCTCCGAGGGGGCGGGCCCGGGATCGGGGGCGAGATCGATCTTCGGCCCGGTCTGATAGGCGGCCTTCCACTCGGGGTAGGGCATGCCGTAGACGTGCTCCCGAATCTCGTCGAGCTCGAGCTCGATGCCCGAGTCGGCGGCCGCGCCCCGGTACCACTTGGAGAGGCAGTTGCGGCAGAACCCGGACAGGGTCATGAGGTCGATGTTCTGCACGTCGGTGCGCGCCTGCAGATGGGCGACCAGGCGCCTGAACGCGGCGGCTTCGAGCTTGGTGCGAGTGTCCTCGCTGAGGGTATTGAATTCGGTCGATTGCCCCATCGTCGACGAGCCTACACCGCGAGCGACGAGCTCGCCCGCCTGGCGTGCTTGAAATAGAATGGCGCGAGCTCACCATGACCCGCATGATCCGCGCCCACTATCTCGCCAAGCTCGCCCCGCAGCCGACCGACAAACACCAGCTGTCGGCGGTCGACTTCATCAACCCCAAGACCACGGCCGACAGTCCTGCGCCGGTCTACGAGGGCCCGGGGACCGAGGGGGATCTGGTGGAGGTCCGGGTCGGCGGTGGGGTTGCGCGGCCCTGGGATCCGGCGCATCCGATCACCGCTTTGGCCGACAGCGCCCTGGCCCAGATGTACGCGATCGCGGCCGACCACCACATGGATCCGATCTTCGGTCCCGAGGTCCACGCCGAGGTCGAGGCGATCCTCGCCGACCCTGGCTTCGACGCGCCCGAGCTGCGCGACCTGCGTTCGCAGGCCTTCCTGACCATCGACAACCGGGACAGCCGGGACCTCGACCAGGCGATGTTCATCGCTCGGGACGAGGGGGGATTTCGGGTCCGCTATGCGCTCGCCGACGCCTCCTATTACATGCGCCCGGGCTCGGCCTTGTTTCACGCCGCCCTGAGCCGCGGCGTGACCTACTACTTCCCGGGGTTTTGTGTGCCCATGCTGCCTCGGCCCCTGAGCGAGGACCTGGTCAGTCTCAACCCGGAGGTCGACCGCCGGGCGCTGATCTTCGACATGGTCCTCGATGCCAGCGGGGAGGTCCTGCGCACCGAGGTCTACCGCGCCCTGATCCGCAGCCGGGCGAAGCTCTCCTACCCGGGTGTCCAGGCGCTCCACGATCACTGGGACGCGGGAGCTTCGCAGACCCACGCCCTGGATGGCCACGACTACACCGAGACCCTGACCCTGCTGCGCACGGTCGGAGAGCTGCGCATGAACCTGGCCTTCGAGCGGGACGTGGTTCGCTACCGCCGGCGCGAGCTCCTGGTCCACGCGGGGCCGGAGGGGACGGCCTTCACATTGGTGGAGGCCGACCGCAACGACGTCGAGCGTTGGAATGAGCAGATCTCGCTGCTGTGCAATGCCCAGGGGGCGCAGATGCTGGTCGACGCCGGGTCTCAGCCCAATTTGCAGGCCATCTTTCGGGTTCACGAGCCGCCCCATCATCGGCGCGTGAAGGCCCTGGCCCGGGGGATACGCAACCTCATCGCGGCCCGGGACCTCGACCCTGAGTTGTGGTCTTGGCGGCGAGAGCAGGGCGAGAGCCTGGCCCAGTTTCTCGATCGCCTGCCCCGGGAGGGAGACCAGGGGCGCCGCGCCAAGGCCATCCAGCGCCTGGCTCTGGTGATCAACAACCGCTCCGAGTTCTCGGAGCGGGCGGGGGCCCACCACGGGGTCGGGGCCGATGCCTACGCCCGCTTCAGCTCCCCCATGCGCGAACTCGTCGGGGTCTTCACCCACAAAGAGGCGGTCGAGCTGCTCACCGGCCAGGCCGGCGCCCCAGCCGGGCCGCACGACGAGGCCCTCCAAACCCAGATCATCGAGCTCGCCAACCGATCCAAGCGCCGCCAGTCACGGGTCACGAAGGAGGCCAACAAAGTTGCGATCACGGCCGTGCTCGAGCCCCTGCTCGGTCGGCCGCTCGCCGACCGCCCCGACTTCGAAGGCACACTCATGGGTGTGTCGCCGACCCAGGCCTACGTCCAGCTCGACGCGGTGCCGATCGAGCTCAAGGTCTACTTCTCCGACCTCGACGATCACGGTGGACGCCCCAAACCGACCGACGACGAGGTCGGCCTCGAGCTGCCAGGGGGCGAGCGCCTGGTCTTGGGTGACGCCGTGTACCTGAGCCTCTTGGATCGGCGAAGGGGTCGCTTTGTGCTTCGGGTGCGCCCGCGCTGAGCCGAACTGAGTTCGGCCCAGCTGCCAGTGGGGACGAGCTCGGGTCAGCGCGGCGAAGCGCCATCGTATACAACCGCGGTCATGGCCCGCGTGCTCATCCCCGTGCCCAATCGAGACTTCGAGCCGACCGAGGCCGCCATCCCCTGGCGCCACCTTCGTTCGGCCGGAATCGAGGTCGTGTTTGCGAGCGCCGACGGCCAGCCCGGGGTCTGCGATCCGCTCGCGCTCGAGGGGGTCGTGTTTGGACAGATAGGCGCCAAGCCGGCCGCGGCTGCGGCCTACGCCGAGATGATTCGAGACGCCGCGTTTCGGGCTCCGATCACCTTCGAGGACATCGACGTCGCTGAGTTCGATGCTGTGCACCTCCCCGGGGGCCACGCCGCGGGCATGGTGCCCTACCTCGAGTCGGAGCCGCTGCAGTCGCGGATGGTCGACTTCTTCGCCCAGGACAAGATCGTCGCGGGTATCTGTCATGGACCGATCGTGCTCGCCCGGGCCATCGATCCGGGCACGGGTCGCTCCGTGGTTCACGGGCGCCGACTGACCGCGCTCACCAAGGTCTTGGAGCGGACTGGGTACTGGCTGACCATGTGGACCTTGGGTCGGCAATTCCGGACTTATCCGGAGTATGTGCAAGACGAGATGCTCGGCGCGATCGGTGAGGCCGGGAGCTTCGAGCGTGGGCCGCTGCTGGCCTCGTATGCGCGGCCGTTTACGGTTCGGGATGGGAATCTGCTCACGGCGCGGTGGCCTGGGGATGCGGATCGACTCGGGACGGAGCTGGCGGCGTTGGTCCTCGAGCGTGCTGGGTAGGAGGTGCCCAGACGAAGGGGGAGGGAGTCAGACCACTCCTCTTGGTCGATGATGGACTGTCGAGTATTTCAATGAGGCCGCCCCCAAACGGGGCGGAAGGGAGTCGGTATCTGTTGGAGATTGCCGAGGCCTTCGAGCTTCAATGAGGCCGCCCCCAAACGGGGGCGAAAGGAGGGCCAGTGGAGTGTCTTGGACCATTGCCGCATCGGTAGATTCATCGATGCGGTCTCCGCGACTGGGGATCGGATTTTCGGACGTCGACCATATTGTCGATTCGGGTCACCCTGGACACGGTAGTCATCGAGATCGAGCGCCGCGAGTACATTCGGGGGGCTCGACCTGCGAAGGCCGGCCGCGCATCGTGGCGACTCGAGTTTGGGGTTCGTGGATAGCCCGACCCATAAGGGGACGACCCCGGGCAGGAAGCGCTCGAATCTGGACGATATCCAAACCCGGGTTTCAACATGGGCCGCCAGACTCGGGGTCGGGTACAGCGTTCAGGTTTCAATAGGACGACGACCCCTGGTACAACCACGATTGTGAAAAAGTGCAGAGCGCTGTGGGCCATCCTGTTTCTCGGTGGCGTAGCAATGCCGAACACCGCAGGGGCGGTCGATCTCAGGCCGGTCTTGGAGCAGGCCCTGCTCGCCGGCAACGTCGGCGTCATCGACCCGCATATCGACTCCCACGCCCAGTTCACGCTGCTCGAGATGTTCAAGACCGGCGGTGAGACCGGGGGTGAGGCGGCCCTGATCCTCGCAGCCGTGAAGACCCAGCGCCTGGGCGGAATCTACATCCAGGACCAGGGGGTGCCGGCCCTGCGCGCCAAGGCCATGGGCACGGTCTGGTGGGAGCTGATCCCCAAACACCTGGACGCGGTGGTCTTGCCCGCGCCGCCCTCGGAGCCCAACGGCAAGCCGATCTTGGTGATGCGCAAGTCTACGGTCGGCGACGCGGCCAAGCGCAAGGCCGGGCTGCGCGACGCGTTCTCGGCCTTCATGCTCGCCGAGGCGGGGCTGATCGCGGCCGACAACTGTGGCAGCGGGACGGCGGTCTCGCAGTTCGCCGGTCCAGAGCGCTGCCTGGTGGACATGGGCTTGCCGACGGGGCTGCCGGCGCCGAAGACCTTGGTCCAAAACGGGGCCCAGGTCTGGCCCAGGCTGCACTCCGACTTTGGGAACAAGCCGATCTGCGCCCGCCTGTTTCAGGACTATCAGACCTGCCTCGCGTACATCGGCGTCAAGGTCAAACCCAACGTCAAGCGCAATTTTTTGCCCGAGCCCAAGGCCGCTAGCGAGTGGTCGAACAAGCAGACCGTGCACACCGGCTCGCTGAGCTTGGCGCAACTGCACACCATCGTCGAGCCCGCGCCCTTGCTGGACAGCGAGATCCCGCAAGGCGAGACTCAGCGTCTCAACCTCGGCAAGTTTCTCGGTCCCATGAACGAGGCCTTCCGGGTCGCCGGCCTCGACACGGTGGAGTCGCGGGCCCACTTTTTGGCCCACTACGCGGGCGAGCTCGGCGGAGCACCCTCCTTCTTTCATCTCGAGGAGCAGCTGGCCCCGAAGGGCAAACACCGCTGCGCGGTCCCAGACACGTTCATCGGCCGTGGCCCGCTCCAGCCGACCTGCCGCAAGGTCTATCTGCTGACCCTGGTGTACGCGGAGTTCATGGCACGGGAGCGCCTGGCCGAGGCCGACACACGCCTGGTCGCGGCCAAACTCGAGGCCGACAAAGCTGTCCAGAACGGGACCTTCGACGTCTCGACCTCCACCAAACTCTGGACCGAGGTCGAGCAGATCCTTCAGCTGCTCGAGGATGGGAAGCGGCTCTATCTGATGGCCGACGCGGTGGCCGCGAACCCGCGCTTGGCCTCGGAGTTCGAACACGGCGTGTTGTTCTCCGCGGTCTACTGGCACGCGGCGACCTGCGGCAAGAACCTCGCGGCGCTCGCCGGTCGCAAGGGGAACACGACCGAGGACAACTTCATCGGTGCGGCTTTCGGCTCGGTCTGCGTTTCGGGAGGCGCCGCGACCGACAGCTCCAAGGGGCGAGCCAGGGTCAAGTCGCGGGTCTACAACTGTGGCGTCCGGACGATGCAGGGCAAAGCCTGCGCGGGCGCCTCGAGCCCCGCATCCCTGGGCGCGGGCGCCCCCTCAGCGGGGAAGGGCCGGGCCAAGACGGTTCCCCGGGCGAAGCAAGCCCCGCGGACCAAGGCCAAAGCCAAGACCCGGGCCAAGACCAAGACCCGCAAGTCGAGCAAGCGCGCCAAACCGACGCGCCGCTAGCACGGTCGACCACGGCCTCGACCTGACTCGTCTCCAGGGCTCGTCTCTGGCGCGCCTAGGGGACGAGCTTTCAAACCAATCGCCGCGTCAACGGGTGACGCTGGGTGGGGCCTTGGTGACCAGGCGATCGATGTACCAGGCGCAGAAGCGCCTGAGCTCGTCGGGGGGAAGCTTGAAGCTCGCGGCCCGGGAGTCGGGGACATAGCGGTCGATGCGGCGCCTGGAGAAGCGTTTGGGACCGACCAGGTAGGCCGTGTAGAAGTCGATCTTGGCGTTGAACTTTTCGTCGAGAGGCGTGAACTCGTCGCGCGAGGAGACGTAGGTGGGCGGCTGGACCCCGGCGGCCTCGAACATGACCTCGAGGGCCCGGCAGGTCTGGGGGGGCTCCGCGGTGACGAGGTGGTAGACGCCGGCGTCGGCTTCGGCCAGGGCCAGGGCGACCGCGTCGGCCGCGACGATGTCGACCGGGATCAGGTTCAAGGTCGCCTCGGGATCGGCGACCATGCGCAACTCGAGCCGTCCGCCGACCTGGGTCTTGGTCCGGGCGATGAGCCGACGAAAGCGGTAGATGCTGCGCAAAAAGCCATAGAGCCCGTTGAAGTTGAGGGCCGTCAGGTGCTCGGAGTGACCGATGACGATGCTGGGCCGAAGGACTCGAACTCGGGGCAAGGCGGCAGCGCGGGCGACGGCCTCGGCCATGACCTTGCTGCGCTCATAGTGGTTGTTGGTGCCGAGGGACTCGAGAGACTCGACCGGGGCCTCGAGGATGAGGCCGGAGCGGGTCCCGGCGACGTAGGACGTGCTGACCGTGTTGAGGGTGTGAATCTGCGCGGCCTCGGCGAGGTCGACGATGGTCTTGGTCCCGTCGACGTTGGTCGCGAAGATCTGCTGGGCGTAACGGTCGAGGTACTGGAGCGAGGCCGCGCAGTGCCACATTTGAGCGCCGGCCCACTCTGGGCGCGCAGTGACGCCACACAAGGGCTGGCCGAGGTCGGCCGGGACGCCCTCACAGCGCCGAGCGATCTCCTTGTCGAGGCTGTCGCCGAGGCCGTAGAGGCGCGCGACGTGTTCGATGGTCTTGCGCAGGCGCAGCTCGGCGCCCGCCATCCCCGGGCGGACCAAGCCCACGATGCGGGCGTCGGTGTTGCGCAGAAGCTCGAGAATAATCGCAGAACCGACGAATCCGGTGCCACCGGTGATGATGTGGATCGGGTGCATGCAGGCACGCCAGGGGGGAGGGGAGAATACGGACGTTGTTCCTGAGCACAACCTCTAGATCGGGCGGAGGGTGGGGAGCGGTCTCGCGCCCAATCGCGCCAGGCGAGCCCACTCGGTATTCGTGCGTCCACGAACAACACACGTCTGTCGGTATGGAACGCGCCGGCGAGAGCCGCCCTGAAGTCGTCGAAAGAGGGGCTGGGGCCGTCGTTGCTACGGTACTGGAGCCCTGGACCGCAGCAACGAGAAACTGCGCAGACCGCTCACTCTGGGTTGTCCCTTTGGACAACTGTGATTCGAGAATAGGGCTTGGGCTAAACTCGGGGCTTCAAATATGTCGATTTACTGATCGCCTGAAGCGGGGTGCTGGGGCGCTGGGCAGACCTGCGCAGGCTGCCCACAAAGCGATGGATTCAGAGCTTTTGGACCCAGGCGCCGAGGGTGCTGCGGGGAACTTGGAGCACCCGGGCTGCCTTTCGAATGCTGCCCTCTTCGGCGATGACCGTTTGGAGGAGGGCCGCGTTCATGCTGGCGTAGGTGCCCCGCGGCACGGAGATGGCCTGGCCGGGGCAGGCCAGGGGGGCTCGGTCGGCATTGGGGATCAGCTCGGCGGCGGAGATCGGTCCATCGGCGAGCGCGGCCGAGCGGAACACGGCGTTGCGGAGCTCGCGGACGTTTCCGGGCCAGGCGTGGGTGAGGGCGGCGCTGGCCGCTTCATGCGAGAGCACGACCTCACGCTCGAGCTCGGCAGCGGCGAGGTCGACGAAGTGCTCCAAGAGCGCAGGGATGTCTCGAGGACGGCGACGCAGCGGCGGAAGCTCGAGCTCGACCACGCTGAGGCGGTGGTAGAGGTCCTCCCGAAAGCGGCCGGCGCAGACCATCTCGCGCAGATCTCGATGGGTCGCGGCGACCACCCGACAGCGGATCTCGAGTTCGCGCTCGGAGCCGACGGGCGAGACCAAGCGGGTCTCCAGGACACGCAGGAGCTTGGCCTGAGCCGAGGCCGGGAGCTCGCCGATCTCGTCGAGGAACACGGTGCCCCGGCCGGCGCGGACGAAGGCTCCCTCGTGGTCCCGGTGGGCGCCGGTGAACGCCCCGCGGCGGTGTCCAAAGAGCTCGGACTCGAACAGGGCGTCTGGGATCGCGCCACAGTTGAGAGCCACAAAGGGGGCCTCGGCGTGTGCACCGAACTCGTGCAGGGTCCGGGCCGCGAGTTCTTTGCCCGTGCCGGTCTCGCCCAGGACGACCACGGGCAGGGTGACGCCGGCGAGTTTGAGCAGCTTGCGATCGAGGGACCGCATGACGCCGCTGCGACCGATGAGCCGCCGGGCTGGGGCGGGCTGTCCAGGATCGCCGACGGCCCGGTGGGCCCTGGCCTCGGGCTCACGCGGGGGATGCAGGCGGGCCACGGACAGGCGGACCCGCCCGATCTGGATGCGCATGCCCGGCTCGAGCTGGGCGTGGGAGACGGAGACGCCGTCGATCAGGGTGCCGTTGGTGGAGTCGAGGTCACGGACCTCGTAGCCCTTGGTCTCGGAGAACTGGATCTGGGCGTGGGCGCAGCTGACAAAAGGATCGACGATGCACAGGTCGGCGCTGGCCGCTGAGCCGATGGTCAGGGGTCGGCAGTGGGGCAGGGAGTGACGGCGGCCGTCCTCGAACTCGAGCGCCAGTCGGAGCGCGGTATCGGGGAAGGTGGGTGTAGGGAGGCGCGCTGTGTCGGGGCTGGGGTGCATGCCCAGGTGTCGGCGCGGCCGGCCGCGGCTTGCAGCTCGGGCGATATTTTTTGTGGGGGCGGAAAATTGGCAGTGGGGAGCCCGCGCTCAGGGCCCCTGCCCGATCCACTCGGCGCCGCTCGAGTCGACCTCGCGCTTCCAGATCGGGACCTCGCGCTTGAGCTCCTCGATGACCTCGCGACAGGCCGCAAAGGCCTCGGCTCGGTGGGCCGCGCTGGCGGCGATGACCACCGCGCTCTCGCCGATCTCGAGCCGTCCGACGCGGTGGGCGAGGGCGACCTTGGTCCCGGGGATCCGCGCTTCGACGGCCTGGGCGATCTCATCCATCTTGGCTACGGCCATGGGCGCGTAGGCCTCGTACTCGAGGTGGGTGACCTGCCTGCCCCGACTGTGCTCGCGGATGTTGCCGGTAAAGGTGGCGATGCCCCCGGCGTCTCGGTGCTCGACCGCCGCGATCACGGCGTCGAGAGAGAGGCTGCACGCGGTGAGCCGGGAGTGGGTGCCGCGGGTGTCTTCGGGATCGGGATCGGGGTGGCCGGGTTCTGGGCCATCGTGTCCACCGCTGACGGGCGGAATCAGCGCCAATTCCTGGCCGGGACTCACGAGATCGTCGTCTTGAACGAAGGTCTGGTCGATGGCGACCCGGCAGTGGGCCAGCTGAGCCTGGGCCTCCGGGTGAGCCGCAGCGATCTGTGCTCGCAGTCGGGCCACGCTCAGGGGCCTGCTGAAGTCGACCTCGAGCTCGATCTGCTGCGCTCCGATGCGCTGGCGCAGGCCGGCGAACAACAGCACGGTCAGGGTTTGGGTCATGTCCTGGCTCGGGGTCTAGGGAAGCGGGGCGGGGTGAGGGAAGCGGGGTGGGGTGAGGGAAGCGGGGTGGGGAAGCGGGGCGGGGAAGGAGCGTAAAAAGAGGGGCTCGGCTTCTCTGTCCGGTTTGGATAAAGTGAAGCTCGCCCGACGCCGCAGACTGACGCTACCACCGTGGGCGAGACCTCGGGGCAGAAGCGTGGCGACAAGGCAAATTCAAGATGATCGTTCGAGTCCTCCCCAGTCGATCCGCGAAATTCGATCGTCCTGGACGCGGCTCTTATCCTGCGCCGGTCGGCCCTCGGGCCCGCGCCCCTCGGGCCCGCGCTCGTCGGGTCCCGATCCCGCACGAGAGCCTCAGTCTTGAACGGAGCCAGCTTGCACCTCATCCCTTCGGTTTCGCCCGCAGCCCTGGCCACCCGCGGCCTGCGTGAGTCCATGTCGAGCTCCCCTGCAGCAGAGCGCAAGCTTCGCGCCGGCCTGAGTTTGGTCTCGGGCGATGAAGAGCACTCCTTCGACGACTTCGCGGGCGAGCTCGATCCGCACTTGGAGAGGGATCCAGAGTACGCGCGCGCCGACCGGGAGGCGGCCGCAGACACCCTCGACACGCGTTACCCCGAGATCGCAGCCAGCGACCAGGAGGCCCTGCGCACCGAGCTCGAGGCGCGCATGGGCGCCTACCTCCGCAAGGGGCGTCCGCGCGTGGTCATCACCGACAACCTTCGGACCATGCTCTCGGTCAAGCGCGGCCAGGGTGTCTACACCTTTCGTCTGCACCACATGTTCGTCGACGCGCCGCCGCGGGTGTTGCGGGCGGTGGCGAACTACGCCGAGAGCCAAGACCGGGTCGCCTCGGAGCACCTCCGGACCTTCATCGATGCCAACGAGGACGCGATCCGCCGGCGCAGCCGAACGCGGCCGATCCCCGTGGACGTCGCGGGCCGCACCCACAACCTCCAGGCGATCTTCGATCAGCTCAACGCCCACTACTTCGGTGGGGCGATCCAAGCTCGGATCACCTGGGGGCCCCGAACCAAGCGCAAGACGGGCCGAGTCTCGATCAAGCTCGGCAGCTATACGGTCGAGGACGAGCTGATCCGGATCCACCCGGTGATGGACGCCCAGGATGTGCCCGAGTACTTCGTGGCCTGGGTCGTCTA
>Ga0256845_1002258_pt1 | contig 14202 bp, 12 predicted proteins | sample RiftiametaG_FD_189101 | JGI IMG/M metagenome (GOLD analysis project Ga0256845, IMG submission 189101) | Tube worm associated microbial communities from hydrothermal vent at the East Pacific Rise, Pacific Ocean - Riftia | ecosystem: Host-associated > Annelida > Integument > Unclassified ...
CTTAGGTGTACAAGGGGGTCTTTTTTGAAAATTAATATATTTAGGCTATCAAACCAGTAAAATGGTTAGATTTTATGTGCCCCAAATTTATTTAGGACAGGATTGACTTAAAATATATTATTATGAAAATAATATATATTCATTACGTAAAAAAAACATTTTCAGTTATTTTCTTCGTTGTCATAAGTCTGTCCGCATCAAATTTTTACGCACAAACAACCAACATTCCTGATCCCAACTTTGAACAAGCTCTCATGGACTTGGGTATTGATAGCGATGGTCTTATTAATGGACTAGTGTTGACAAGTGATATTGAGTCTATTATAACTTTAGATGTTTCAACAAGACAAATTAGTGATTTAACGGGAATTGAAAGTTTTGCTGCTTTAGAAGAACTTAATGCATCTATCAATAATATAACATCATTGGTCTTGGACGGTAACAATAATTTAAAAAAACTTCTGGTTGATGATAATTTATTTCTATCAAATCTTGAAGTAACAAATAATATTTTGCTTAAAGAATTATCGCTAGGTAAAGACCAACCAGCACCTTCAAATGGTATTGAAAATTTGGATTTAAGCAATAATACTGCATTGGAAAAACTTCATTTAATAAACATGGTATCTTTAGAATACGTAGATATTAAATCTGGAAACAATCAAATTCTAATTGATGTATTGATCTATTGCGAGACACATTCAGGTGCAACATGCTTGCCGTTAACATGTATGGAAGTGATGACTTAACGGCAGCACAAACCAATCAATATCCTTACTCAGAGTGGGATGCTTACGTCAATTATTCTGATGATTGTTCATTAGGCATCACGACACTAGATGAAAAAGTTTTTTCAATTTTTCCCAATCCTGTAAAAAATGAATTAACTATACTTTCAAACAAAGAAAAAGAAAACCTAAAAATCAAAATCTTCAACATACAAGGCAAACTTTTAAACACTCAAAATTTAGATTTTGAAAAACAGGCTTCTATAAATGTTTCAAGCCTTGCCAACGGCATTTACTTTTTAAATATTGAAGATGAAAATGGTAGTGTAAAAGTAAAAAAGTTCATTAAAGAATAATTCTATCAAAATAATCTGCAAAGATTACTGACCTGCAAGGTTTCCAAAACCTTGCAGGCCTTTTTACACAAACATTCGTGCATTAGTGGCAAAACAAAGCCATGAATAATAATCCCCTCAAAACCACAACAATTCATTTTATACTTGTTAAATTTGTCCCTCTAATTTTTTTCTAGCATAAAATGTACAGAACATATAACAATGGCGAATTAACTGCCAAAAATATAGGTGAAGAAGCAACCCTTTCAGGTTGGGTTCAAAAAACGCGTGATAAAGGATTTATGGTTTGGGTAGATCTCCGTGATCGCTACGGTATTACTCAACTTATTTTTGATGAGGAAAGAACTTCAAAAGAAGTTATTGAAAAATCAACAAAACTAGGCCGTGAATTTGTAATACAAGTAACAGGTAAAGTTATTGAGCGCGAATCTAAAAACCCAAACATGCCAACGGGCGATGTAGAAATTTTGGTTTCTGAATTAATCGTTTTAAATGAATCTTTAACGCCTCCCTTCACCATAGAAGATGAAACAGACGGTGGTGAAGATTTACGAATGAAATATCGTTACCTCGATATCCGCAGAAAACCCGTTCGTGAAAACCTTATATTTCGTTCAAAAGTTGCAATGGCGGTTCGTAATTATTTGTCAAATAAAGGTTTTATTGAAGTAGAAACTCCCTATTTAATAAAATCAACTCCCGAAGGTGCGCGCGATTTTGTTGTTCCTTCAAGAATGAACGAAGGTCAGTTTTATGCCCTTCCACAGAGTCCGCAGACTTTTAAGCAATTGCTTATGGTTGGTGGCTTGGATAAATATTTCCAAATTGTAAAATGCTTCCGCGATGAAGATTTGCGTGCAGACCGTCAGCCAGAATTCACACAAATAGACTGCGAAATGGCATTCGTAGAGCAAGAAGATATTCTTAATGCTTTTGAAGGCTTAACAAGACATTTGCTAAAAGAAATAAACGGCGTAGAAATTTCTGAATTCCCAAGAATGACCTACGACGATGCAATGGCAAAGTACGGAAACGACAAACCAGACATCCGTTTTGGGATGGAGTTTGGCGAGTTGAACGAAGTTGCACAACACAAAGACTTCAGCGTTTTTAACCAAGCTGAATTAGTAGTTGGAATAGCCGTTCCGGGTGGAAATGCTTTCACAAGAAAAGAAATAGACAAATTAACAGATTGGATAAAACGACCTCAAGTTGGTGCTTTAGGAATGGTTTACTCGCGTTGCAACGACGACGGAACTTATAAATCTTCCGTAGATAAATTTTACGACCAAGAAGATTTAGGAAAATGGGCAAGCGTAACTGGTGCAAATGCTGGCGATTTAGTTTGCGTACTTTCTGGAGATAAAAATAAAGTAAGAACACAATTAAGTGCTTTAAGAATGCACTTAGCCGAACAACTTGGTTTAAGAAAGAAGGACGAATTTGCCCCTCTTTGGGTAATAGACTTTCCACTTTTAGAATGGGATGAAGACACAAACCGTTACTATGCAATGCACCACCCTTTTACATCACCAAAACCCGGACAGCTTGAACTTCTAGCTACCAATCCCGGCGAAGTAAAAGCAAACGCTTACGATCTAGTTTTAAACGGAAACGAAATAGGCGGAGGCTCAATACGTATTCACGATAAAAAAATACAAGCTTTAATGTTCGATTATTTAGGTTTCACACCTGAAGAAGCGAAAGCACAGTTTGGCTTTTTGATGGACGCTTTCCAATACGGTGCACCACCTCACGGTGGACTTGCTTTTGGTTTGGATAGATTGGTTGCAATACTTGGCGGACAAGAAACCATCCGCGATTTTATTGCATTCCCAAAAAACAATTCGGGCCGCGATGTTATGATTGATGCCCCTGCTCCTATTGATCCAAAACAGTTAAAGGAATTAAATTTGGCTGTAACAATATCTAAGAAATAAAGCAAACATATTATTTCAAATTTCAGTGAAGTTTGAAATGCTTGATTATAAAACAATATATGCGCATTCTTAAAATTATTACATTTATAGTATTAGGGCTTTGCGTCTTAGCACTTTTAGTGTTTTTTGGCGGATGGTTGTATTATACTACTAAATTTCCAGTCGATGAAAAAGCCTATCCAGCCTATGTTGGTTATATAAATCAAGAAACGGCAGTATTAAATAACAGCTACCAACTTTGTGATCCTGAAGCAATATATCACGTACATCATGGTGCTTCAGAAAAAGGATATGCTGGCAATAAGAAGCAATTTAAGGAAACGTTATTGTTAAATTATAAAAACAACAATTACACAGATTCTGGATATTTAAATTTTCGATTTTTAGTTACTTGCGAAGGAAAACCGGGTTGGTTTGAAATAATTCAAGTTGACACTAATTATAATAAAACTCAATTTTCAGAAGAATTAGTTTCACAATTACTAGCGCTTACTGCTCAGGCAAAACACTGGAATATTATTAGTTTTAACGATGCACCCGTTGACTATTATATGTACGTATCCTATAAATTACAAAATGGAGAAATTGTTGAAATATTGCCTTAGCATATTGCTATTAGCAATTGTATTTATTTCTTGTAACGAGAACGCTTCAAACTTATCTGAAACAGAAAGAAAACAGCGCTCGGTTGCATTATATCAAGATGCAGAAAGTTTACATGCTGGGCAAGGAATACCTATGGTAATGACAAAATTAGAAGAAGCCGTTGCAATGGATCCTAATAATTGTGACGCTCTGCGAGAGCTTTCCGTGGCCTATTTAAAACGTGGAGTGATTGATGTTTGGAATACTAAATTTGATAAAGCCGTTAAGTGTAACCCAGAAATTTGGGTGCCTTGGAGAGGATACTTATACCTTCAATTTTACAGAGACTACGAAAAAGCAATTGCAGATTTTGACGCTTCAGATACATTAACTCCAAATTTTACAGATGCCCCACAAGGCCAAAGCGTTGATTATTGGCGAGGTATAGCATATTTAGGATTGAAGGATTATGAAAATTCAATTAAATTCCAAACCCGTTATATAGAAGAAGTAACCGAAGAAAACGGCGAAGATTGGGCAGAACCAACCGCATTTTTATACAGAGGAATAGCGCATTATGAAAACAAAAACCTCGAAGCTGCATTACTAGATTTTGATAAAATGATTCTTTATAATAAAAACAAAACGGCAGATGGTAGTTATTATAAAGCTTTAGTTTTGTTTGAACAAAACAAATGCGAAGAAGCTAAGAAAGAATTAGATACAGCAATCCAAAATTTTAATCTTGATTATTATAATAAGCACGATTATACTGAAGCTTTAAAACAAATTTATATCCAAGATCTTAACAATTTAGCAACTGCTATAAACACACAATGCCAGCTCAAAAAAGAAACTTACTAACTCGATTCTTTATTTGGAGGATAAAACACGTCTCGCATAAACAGTTTGTGTTAATCCTAAGCATTGCGGTTGGGCTTTTGGCTGGAATGGGCGCCGTAGTTTTAAAAAACCTTACACATCTTATTCAGAGCTTGTTACAGGGTAAACTTATTGCGCATTACCAAACTGCTTTTTATTTTATTTTTCCAATTATCGGTCTTTCACTCGCGCTTTTGGCAATGAAATACATAATTCGCCATAAAGTAAGCCACGGTATTCCTTCTACACTTTATGCCATTTCCAAAAGAAAAGGTTTTATGAAGCCATTCCAAATGTTTGCTAGCTTAATTACTGCGCCATTAACGGTTGGTTTTGGTGGCTCTGTAGGACTTGAAGGGCCAACGGTGGCAACTGGAGCAGCATTAAGCTCTAACCTTGCGCGATTTTTTCATATGAATCAATCCACGCGTACGTTATTAATTGGTTGCGCAGGTGCAGGAGCCTTGTCTGCCATTTTTAAAGCACCTATTGCCGCCATTATTTTTGCGGTTGAAGTTTTTAGCTTAGACCTTACCCTCGCATCAATGGTTCCTTTGCTTCTGGCATCGGTTTCTGCGATTACAACTTCATATTTCTTTCTGGGAAGTGAGGTATTACTCCCTTTTAAAATTACCGATAAATTTGTTATCAACGACATCCCTTTCTACATACTCTTAGGGTTGGTTGCCTCTATGGTTTCTATCTATTTCACAAAGACGTATTCTAATATTCAGGATTTCTTTGAAAAAATAGATTCGCCCATTAAACGTTTATTGATTGGCGGTATTAGTCTCGGAATTTTGGTTTACTTCATTCCGCCATTGTATGGCGAAGGATTTGATGTAATAAACAAACTTGTTGCCGGAAATCCACAAGCTGCTTTAGAAAACAATTTTTTCAATTTAGACCTTTCTAGTATTTGGGTGGTTATAATGCTTTTGGCTGGATTAGTAGTATTTAAAATTATTGCCAGCGCACTTACATTTGGAGCAGGTGGAGTGGGCGGAATTTTTGCACCAACTCTTTTTATGGGAAGTATTATGGGAAACTGTTTTGCGAAAATTTTAAATAACATAGGTATTCTGAACAATCCCGTTTCTGAAAGTAATTTCACATTAGTAGGAATGACTGGCTTAATGGCTGGTGTGCTTCATGCACCCTTAACTGCAATATTCCTTATTGCAGAAGTAACGGGTGGATACGAACTTTTTATACCTTTAATGCTTACCGCTGCTATTTCTTTTTCAATTACCAAATACTTTATCCCTCATTCGGTATACGCTATGGAACTTGGCCGAAAAGGAGAATTAATTACACACAATAAAGATCATGCTGTGCTTACGTTAATGGATATAAATACGGTTATAGAACGTGATTTTGTAAGCATCTATCCGGAAATGAATTTAGGTGAAATGGTACATGAAGCAGTAATTAAATCTAAAAGAAACCTTTTTCCTGTTTTGAATAAAAAAACGAATGCGTTGGAAGGAATTATACTTTTGGATGATCTACGACCTATTATGTTCGATCAAAAATTATATAAAGAAATAAAAGCGAATGAGCTAATGAGCCTTCCGCCAGCTATTATTGATCTTGAAAAAGATAAAATGACAGATGTAATGAAAAAATTTCAGGATACTGGTGCCTGGAATCTTCCTGTTATCAATAAAGGAGTGTATTATGGTTTTGTTTCAAAATCGAAGTTACTTACAGCGTATCGCAGAAAATTAATTGCTTTTTCGGAGAAATAATTTAGCGTCAATAATTAAAAAAATAAAATGAAATATTTCATTATCGTATTGTTCTTTTCTGTACTTATCACTTTAAGCACAGGATTTTACATAAAACCTGAAGATGAAGCCACTGGCAAATTAATTATCGGCTTAAGCTTAATGGCTGGTTTTTTTATTTTAATGCCATCGTTTATATATCATCGTTGGAAAGACAAGAAAGTACAAGATTATATGTTGAGTAAGGAAAACATATTAAAAATGAAGGAGCATCAGAAAAAAAAAGTAAAAGCAAATGAGTGATTTTTATTTTTTTTACATTGAGAACAAATAAAAATTGTACCAAAGCTAGTTTAGGTTTCTTCTCTCAACAAAAAATCGCTTTAGCAAGTTTGAAGCCTCTTCTACCATTATACCACCAATCATAGTAGTTTTTGGATGCAGCTTTGTGTTTAATGAAATACACCCACGTTGCTCATCTCTCGCTCCGTAAACAATCTTCGATATCTGACTCCAAAAAAGTGCCCCAGCACACATTTGGCAAGGCTCAATAGTTACATACAACGTGCAATCTATCAAATATTTCCCGCCCAAGTTATTTGCAGCGGCGGTAATTGCCTGAATTTCAGCGTGAGCTGTTACATCATTCAAAGTTTCCGTAAGGTTGTGCGCACGGGCAATAATTTGATTATTTATGACGATTACGGCACCAATGGGAATTTCTCCTTTTTCATATGCAGCTTCAGCCTCTTGAAAAGCGCGTTTCATAAAATAAGTGTCATTATAGGGATCTATCATTTCGGTATTCTGAATTCAGAGTATAAAACTACAAATTATGTTTAAGTCGTTGTTCATTTTTTCAAATTAACAAATACTGAATAATGTATCTTTACACCGTGCCAGAAAACATTTTAAAGACCATAAACTACCCTAAAGACCTTCGGAATATCCCAAAGGAAAAGTTACCGCAACTTGCGAAAGAACTTCGTGAATTTATTATAAATATCGTTGCCACAAAAGAAGGGCATTTAGGGGCTAGTCTTGGTGTAATAGAACTTACAATTGCTTTACATTACGTTTTTAATACACCAGATGATATTTTAGTTTGGGATGTTGGTCACCAAGCTTATGGACATAAAATATTGACCGGCAGAAAAGAGATTTTTCACACCAATAGGCAATTGGGTGGCATCAGTGGTTTTCCTAAAAGAGATGAAAGTGAATACGACACTTTTGGAGTTGGCCACAGTAGTACCGCGATTTCGGCAGCATTGGGAATGGCTATTGCTTCAAAATTAAAAGGTAAAAGCAACAAACAACATATTGCAATTGTAGGAGATACTTCTATAGCAAGTGGCATGGCCTTTGAAGCTTTAAACCATGCTGGGGTTACAGACACTAATCTTTTAGTAATCTTAAATGACAATGCTATTGGAATAGACCCAAGTGTTGGTGCTTTAAAAAAATATTTCACCAAAGTGAAATACAACAGCGCTAAAGATGCAGATAATATATTTGAAGCCTTAAATTTTAACTATTCTGGACCTATAGATGGTCATGATTTAGATTTGGTGATTTCAGAATTAGAACGATTAAAGAATATTCAAGGGCCAAAAGTACTTCATTTAATTACAAAAAAAGGGAAGGGGTTACGGCAAGCAGAAGAAAATCAAGTGGTTTATCATGCCCCCGGAAAATTTGACGCACTTACAGGAGATCTTGCTCCAAAAAGTACTGAAATATTACCCCCAAAATTTCAGGATGTATTCGGAAAAACCTTGGTTGAATTAGCATCAACGAATGAAAAAATAATAGGAATTACTCCCGCAATGCCTACAGGAAGCTCCTTAAAATTTATGATGGATACTTTTCCTGATAGAGGTTTTGATGTTGGTATTGCCGAACAACATGCAGTTACTTTTGCCGCAGGATTGGCTACACAAGGGTTTACCGTTTTCTGCAACATTTATTCAACATTTCTACAAAGAGCGTACGATCAAGTTATACATGATGTTTGTTTGCAAAAGATACCAGTGATATTTTGTTTAGATCGTGCCGGCATTGTGGGTGAGGATGGAGCTACGCATCATGGTATTTTTGATTTGGCTTTTTTAAACTGTATTCCAAACCTCATCATTTTTGCACCTCGCAACGAAATTGAACTTCGAAATATTATGTTTACCGCACAACAAGGGTTGGATTTGCCAATTTTTATTCGCTATCCACGCGGTAGAGGGAAAATTTTAGATTGGCAAAAACCGTTCAAAGCTATTAAAATAGGTAAAGCTGAAATTTTAAATGAAGGCACAGACATTGCAGTTATTTTTATTGGTACAATAGTAAATAATGTTATTGAGTCAATCGAAAAACTTACTACTTTAGAGCAAGAAAAAATTGGTTTAGTTGATATTCGTTTTTTAAAACCTTTGGATGAAAATTTACTTCATACAATTTTTAAGAAATACAATATCATAATTACTGTAGAGGATGGAACTACTATTGGTGGTTTGGGAACTACTGTTGCTTCTTTTGCAACTTGCAATGGTTATACAAACAAGCTTGAAATTTTGGGAATTCCAGATTTGTTTCCTGAGCACGGTAGAGTTTCAGAATTACAGGATAAAGTAGGGATTTCTTCAGAAAAAATAAAGCATACGCTTCAAAAATACTTATAAAAAAGAGGCTCTTCCGAGCCTCTTTTAAATTTTAAATATGATATTCAACCTTAGTTGATAATCAACTTAGTTGTTTGAGAACGATCGGCACCTTTAATTTCTATTAAGTAAATACCTGAAGTAAGTCCAGTTGCATCAACAGATGCGCTCTGGTGAAGTTCAATTGTTTGGTTGAACACTTTTCTACCGTTCATATCAAAAATAGCTACTGTAGCTTCTCCTACGTCAAATCGAGATTTTATGTTAAGCACTCCATTTGAAGGGTTAGGAAATACTATGAAACTATTTTCAATAGTACTGTCTGAAATACCTAATTCACAACCTACAGGAATATCAAACGCTTCTGTACCATCTTGTTTACTACTAGAGCTTCCTTGATCTGCACTTTCACCAAGACCACGCTTGGCAAATGCACGCCATATAAGGCACCTGTTAGCACCACCGTTAGCAAGTTCATCTGCTTCTAAAATTGCATCACGACCATCTACAAAACCAGGGCTACAAGGTTGAAGCTTTAACCCATCCATCACTAACTGTAAGGCAATGTTATTACCGCCAGTACCATTTTTAATATCTGGGTCAAAACCATATTGATCTATTAAATCCCATGTTAAATCCCAAAGCATTGTGGCCCATACAGAACCTACTCCGTGTGGAGCAACTTGAGACTTTATACTATTATATGTAAAATCATTAATTGCAAAATCGGTAGAATAGAATTTGGTTCTAATACCTCTACCACCTATTCCTTGTCCTTTGACGTAGGTAGCAATACCGCGATAATCATCTCCTGCATCTCCGGCTTTCATTGTTAGCATTAGTCCAAAATAATCGCTCCAACCTTCGCCCATTTGTTCTTGATTTTGCAAACAACCAGTATTAGCAGAACCACCTGTTAAGCGGTTAGAAATACCATGACCGTACTCGTGGGCTATTATAACGTTATCTAAATCTCCATCTCTTTTAAAATTATCTGTTCCACTACCATCATCTTTTAATGTTGCGCTAATTGTATCTCCATTTAATAATGAAGCTATAAGCGCCTCTCCATCTGCTCTGTAGATCATAATTCCAGGAATGGTGATTGAAGAACCATTACCACCCATAGCAATTGGGTCTGCGGAAGAATCATTGACTACAATTACCCCTACAGCACCAGCCGTTTGCGCAGCATCTATTTTTACATTGTAGCTACAAGTTCCTCTTCTAATTAAAACAATTTTTCCACTTAAATCGGCGGCATTAGTAATATTGTCGCATCCATCATGAGGATCTGTAGATGCACCAGAGTTATCATCTTCTATAACAACAAGATCTGCAGTTATACCAGCGACAGGAACAGGTGGAGCAAAATTTGAATCAAGACCGTAATACGATCCAGATAATGGTCCGCTATTTACCGTTAAGAAAGTTCCTAATACATTGCCTGGCGCGCTCCAAAGATACATTTGCATTCTTGGGTTACTACCATCTGGAGGTGTACCAAAATTGGCATTATTTAAACCACTACCGTCTTGCGCATCTGCTGCTACAAAGTCGTTTCCAAGTCCAGGATTACCATAATTATTTTTTTGAAAGTTTCCACTTTCTTCATCAAAACCGTAATAATACATAATATCGTGTATCATATTGTTCATATAGAACAAGTTGGTTATTGCACCATCTGTAAAATTACTGGGAGATTGAGGAAGATTGAAAGGGAAATCGAAAGTAAGGGTTGGTCCACCATCTGCGGCTGCACCGTTCCCATTATTACCAGAAATGTCTTCTCTTGCCCAAGCGTTGTTCCCACGTGTTTCTTCAAATTCTGCACCTGCAACGCCATCCCAATCGTGCCATCCAAACGGAGAGTTATTAGCATCCGAAGGATCTACAACTATTTCATCTGGGCCATCATTAGGTGCCATTAATGGAAGTGGAAATACACGATATGTTGCTCCATCACCCAATGTTCTATTATAATTTTCTACTTTAGTTTTTCCGAAAAGAATACTTTCCGCATTAAAACCTGTATTAGAATATGAATGTGAACCCTCAAAATTACAGCTAACAACCCAATCCATTGTACTTAATAATTCACCGCTTAAAGCATCTATACGAACACTATAATAATGTGATCCATCCAAAAGAGAGATGCTTAAATCCCACGCAAGTCGCAAGACAGTAGTGTTATCCGTTTTTTGATAAACAAGCTCTACAGGAATATCTACAGCAGAAATTCCGCCATTAGTATATATATAGCTATTGTTTGATACGGTTTCCAACAAATTAAGATTTAAAGGATTTTGAAGTCCTAAAGCATTTGCAGCTTTAGAAATTGCTCCCACCGCAGATATTGATGGCGTAGTACTGTTAACCTTTACCGCTAAATTTTCGATGAAGGCCACTTTTGCGCTTATTACCGCACCATCCTTAATAACAAAAGGTGATGTAGAATTGAATAACTTAATACCCTGATAACGCTGTTCGACATAAATATTTTGAACTTGCAGACTTTTTGAAAAAGTTTGCGAAGCAATTGAAATGTCTGAAACATCTTGCTGTTGCAGAGAATGTTGTGATTTGTTTTGTTGAAGATACGATTTTATCACACTGCTGTAATCCTGTGCAAAGGAAACGTTCACGGCAAAAATAATAAGTAAGTAAAGAATTTTTTTCATAAGATTTAAAATTAAATTTTTAAGTGATTTTAGATAGAGAAATTAATAATCAAAATATGTTGATTATTAATTTCCAAAATATAGAATTTATAAAAATATCATAAAATTGGTTATTATCCCCCTAATAATGTAACTTTTAACATTTATTGACGCAAAAAATCTTTTCATTTTAAATAAACGTATTAATTACAATACGAATTGCGTATCATTAAAGTGGAAACGAAATCCATATTTTACAAAATAATTGTATAATTGCTAGTTTATAATTAATTTGGAAGTTTGCGAACTTTCAGCACCTTCTATCTTAATTAAATAAACACCTGCATTTAATCCATTTATATTTACAGTAGTGATAGTTTGTAGTTCTACCTGCTGACTGAATACTTTTCTTCCGTTAATATCAAAAATAGATACGGCAGCAGTACCAACATCAATGCGAGACTGTATATTTATCTGTCCGTTTGATGGATTTGGATAGATTATGAAGTTATTAATACTACCATTATCATTCACACTTAATTGGCAATCTGCTGGTACATCAAAAGCTTCAGCTCCATCAGACTTGCTGTTAGAACTTCCTTGGCTAGCACTTAACCCCAAACCTCTTCTTGCAAAAGCGCGCCAGATTATACATCTGTTTGCGCCTCCGTTGGCCAATTCATCTGCTTCAAGAATAGCATCCCTTCCATCCACAAATCCTGAGCTACAAGGTTGCAATTTCAACCCATCCATTACCAATTGTAAAGCAATATTATTACCGCCTGTACCATTATATAGATCTGCATCAAAACCATATTGACCTATAAGATCCCATGTCATTTCCCATAGCATAGCCGCCCATACAGAACCTACTCCGTGGGGAGCAACTTCAACTTTAATATCATCATAAGTATGAGGATTTACACTAAAATCAGTACTGCAAGGATATGTTCTAATACCATTTGAATCGCCAGAGGCATAAGATCGCATTGGCCTAGCAGTTGCTCCTTGATCTCCTACATAAATAGTCATAACAGATGCAATATAATCGCTCCAACCTTCGCCCATTTATTCTTGATTACCAAGACATCCTGTATTTCCTGGACCTCCTGTAAGTCTGTTCGAGATTCCATGGCTATATTCGTGAATTACAATTTCTGTATCTAGATCGCCATCCTTACTTACTCCTACACTTGAACCATTGATGGTTCCGTTTATAGATCCTGACTGAAGTTGTGCAATAATAGCATTTCCGTCAACATCTGATATAGCAAAAGCTGGAATAGAAACTTGGCAACCTACTACTCCACCACCCATAAGCGGAGGATCGCCTGCTTCATTATTTACTATAATTACAGCATCGGCACCATTATTTTCGGCAGCCAATACTTTAAATTCACATTCGCCTCTTCTAATCACAACGATTTTTCCATTTAAGGCACCGCCGTTGGTAATATTGTCGCAACCGTCGTTTGGATCTGTAGAAGCACCAGCATTGTCATCTTCAATTAAAACCAAATCGCTTGTTAAGTTTAATGGAATACCCCCTCCAAAATTTGCTGGTGTTCCAGCATAAATACCCGCTAACGGCCCACCATTACCATAATTGTTTTCTTGAAAATTTCCACTAACCTCATCAAAACCATATTGATATGTTACATCGTGTATAACATTATTTAAGTAAAACAAGTTAGTTGTAGCTGCATCACGAAAATCTGCTGGAGATTGTGGTAAATTGAATGGAAAGTCAAAATTTAAAGCAGCGCCTCCATCTGGTGAATATCCAGAATTCGTATCACACAGATCTAAATAGGCGTATGCATTATTCCCTCTCGTAATTGTAAATTCATCACCCACAGCACCATTGGTGTCATGCCATCCAAATGGAGATGCAGTGGCGTCTTCTGGAGTAATTTCCAATGTATCTGGACCATCTGCTGGGCTACGTAATGGCAATGCAAATACTCTATATTGAGCATCAGCAAGCATGTTATTTTTAACTGAAGTATTATTTTCAAATAAAACACTTTCAGCATTTACAGTATTATGATTTTTGTGGTTTCCAGAAAAATGGGGAATGTTACATTGTGAAACCCAATCCATTGTTTCTAATAGTTCACCTGTAACAGCGTCTATACGAACGCTATAATAATGTTCTGCATTTAAAAGATAAATGCTCAAATCCCACGCTAATCTTAAAGTGTTTGTGGTTTCCATATTTTGATACACCAATTGTACAGGAATGTTTTGCAAAGAAATATTTCCGTTAGAAAAAGTATATCCATTATCTATCCCGTTTTCAAGTAACATTAGATTTGATGGTGCATTAAGCCCCAATGCCGCTGCTACTTTTGCAATTGCAATATTTGGAGTTAAAGTTGGAGTTAAAGCTGGTGAAGTTGTGTTAACTTTTGAAGCTAAATTTTGAACAAAAGAAACTTTTGCTTTTGCAACAGCACCACTCTGTAAAACAAAAGGTGAAGTAGAATTAAAAACTTTAATTGACTTAGGCACTTTGTAAATAACATTATATTCAGTACTTTAGGGTTAATTAAACAACTAATTATGAATCAAAGATTCAAAAGCCTCTCTATTTTCGAATTTCAAGAGCGTTATAGCACATCTGAAGATTGCCTTAAAGACCTATCAAAACTTAAATGGGGTAAT
>Ga0256845_1002259_pt1 | contig 14199 bp, 5 predicted proteins | sample RiftiametaG_FD_189101 | JGI IMG/M metagenome (GOLD analysis project Ga0256845, IMG submission 189101) | Tube worm associated microbial communities from hydrothermal vent at the East Pacific Rise, Pacific Ocean - Riftia | ecosystem: Host-associated > Annelida > Integument > Unclassified ...
AGCCAAAGCACAGCCATGATTCGCAATATCCTCAACAAACCCCTAAGCTCTGTAGATGTCAATAGCTCGGACAAAATCGTAAACTTCAAGCTCAACAGCATCAACCTAGATTCAGGTCTAAGCTACAGCAATTTTAATATGGGAGCAGGTGAAGAGGTGATTATCGCCATGATTAGCAGAATCAACGAACTACCAAACTCTAGTATTGTTCTAATAGAGGAGCTAGAGTTAGGACTACACCCCAAAGCTCAAAAGGTACTAATAGATAAACTATTCTCTATAGTCTACAACAAACGGCTACAGCTTATATTTACCACCCACTCACCATTTCTATTTAATGCCATCCCCCCACAGGGAAAAATCCTACTAAAAAAACTAAATGAGAAACTAGAGGTCATTTACGCCCCTAGCACCTCAATGGCATTTAGCGAACTCGTAGGCGAAGCCCCTGTCGAACTTACCGTCTATGTAGAAGACCACATAGCCAAAATGATGCTCCAAGAGCTATTTCCAAGCTCACTATTAAAAAGAATAAACCTAGTAGATGTAGGAAGCAAAGAGAATGTAGTACGAATGGTAGGCGCTCACTATCGCAATCCACTATTAGGCAAAGCCGTTGGAATAGCAGATGGAGACTTGAGCGAAAAAGAGCTACGAAACTGGTACAACAGATATGTGCTTAGAGAGGGAGAACTATTTGCAGATGTATTTGAGACCAATAGAGAGAAGATGTTTCGTAAATTTATAGGAACAAATGCCCCTGAGGTCTATATGCTCCAAAAACTCAAATCTGATAATAAGTTTATGAGTGCTATAGATGACTCTATGGAGTTTAGGGATTTTATCCTCTATGAGTTGGATTTGGATGATTTACATAGTCTATTTTATGTGGTATCGGAGTTTCTTTGTAAAGAGGAGATGGTGATTAAGGCTCAAATTATTGGGTATGTAATGCGTGAGTATCGGGGGGATTTTGAGGAGCTAATAGAGTTTGTAAAAGCCCAATTATTAATAACTCCAAACTAATATTTAGATATTTAAAAGGTTTTAAAATCTACTTGATTTTTTCTATTATCTTTAAATATGGTTGGGGTTGGCTCTTTTTTTGCCTAAAGTATAGTATAATTTCTAATGCTAAAAATTTTATCTATTATACTTATGCTCTTAGCACCTATCAGTGCAGATGATTCGAATAACTCTAGTGGTTTTTTCAGTAATTTATCAAAAACAGAAAAACTGACTATTACAAATATTGGTATAGCAACAGGTGTGTTAACTTGGGGTTTTACTCAATGGGGTTATGGTGAAGAGAAGTACCATTGGGATAATGAGGGGTGGTTTGAAAAAACAACCTCCAATGGTGGTTCGGATAAATTAGGTCACTTCTATACCAACTACCTGATGACAAGAGTCATGTCACCTATATATGAGGATTGGGGTTATAGCCAGAGAGAGTCTGCACTATATGGCTCACTAACAGCTATAATGATTTCAGGACTCCTTATAGAGATTGGTGACGGATTTAGTGAACATGGCTTCTCAACACAAGATGTTGTAGCAGATACCCTAGGTGCAACAGCAGGGTATCTACTAAATATCAATCCATCACTAGCTAAAAAGATAGATTTTCGTTTTGAGTACGACCCATTTAGAGATACAGGGGTCAAAAATCAGACAGATTTTACAACAGATTATGAAAGAATGAAGCATCTTATGGCTATAAAAGGTGAGGGATTTGAGATATTTGAAGACACTCCAATAGAGTACCTAGAGTTTCATATAGGGTATTATAGTAGACATTTCAACCATGACTCTCTACCCATAGAGGGTAGAGAGAGGAATATATATATAGGTTTGGGTATAAATCTATCCAAACTATTTAGACCATATATAGGAGAATACTCTACTCTATTTAATTATATACAGACTCCTGCTACCTATGTTGAGAGGAGTAATAACCTCTAAGTATTCATTATAAACTTTTATAAGTAGATATTAATTTAAAACATTAGATAACCAACTATAATAAAATATCATATATTTCATTTTTCATACCAACTCTTATGCTATTATTGAGAGTAAGAAACTCAAAAGGGGAAACAATGAGACTTTTTATCACTACACTACTATTGACAACTGTTTACAGTTTTAGTTTTGACTACAATCTTAGAGCCTATACTATTACAGAAGGAGTATCCTGTTTTTTTGGTATAGACGAAGATGTTAATAAAAACAATGGAGGTAAGACGACCAATACATGCTATATAGAGACTCCCATAGGTTACATAGTCATAGACTCAGGACCAACATATAGTTATGCCCAACAAGCTTACTCTTTTATGCAAAAAAAGAGTAAACTCCCAGTAAAGTATGTTATCAATACATCCATACATGAAACAAAAATACTAGGCAATGAGTTTTATAAAAAACAAGGAGCTACACTCATTGGACCAGAATCATACAAAGAGCTTCTAAAAGAGAAAAAAACACCTAATATATCCAAAAAAATATCAGAAGATGCCTTTAGAAATACAAAGCTAGTGCCATTAGATATTTATCAAAATACTAATAGTAAAATAATTATAGGAGATATGACTATAGAGATTAAAAGATTCGAAAATCAAAATAGCAAACGACTTATTATATTTATACCAGAAAAAGAGATAATATTTGTAGGAGACTATATATGCAACAAGGAGGAGTATAAAAAAGAGAATCAATATGCTCTAATAAAATTTCAGAAAAATATCTGCAAGATAGAGAATCTACCATGGCAATATATTATATCTTCACAAGGAACGAGAATAGGCAGAGATACAATAAAAGATACTCAAAGTTATATAAATGCCATAATAATTCCAATAAAGAGAGAGAGAAGAGAGAAAAAAAGATATAAAAAGGATATTTATCGTAGAAAAAAAGATGTTATTAAATTTGCTTAGAGGGAAGTTCCCTCTTATTTTTTATATTTTCGATACATCTTCCATTTTCTCAAAAGAGGAACTTTTCTACTCTCAGGAACACCATGCTCTTTGATATATCCCTCAACAGCTTCTATCATCCTTAGAGATGATTTTCCATCATTATAGGGGTGGTACTGCGCAATAGTCTTCTCTCTTCCATCTTTGAATCTATCATTTCCCTCCAAAGTCCTCACAACATTTAGAAAAATCTGATTAATATCAGTATGGTTTGACCAAGTGATATTCTCCGACTGACTATTTAGAGTTATAACTGGTTTATCCAATAAGATGAATTCATACACTACAGATGAGGTATCAGAGAGCATCAAATCTGCCATATGTAGACTCTCTGTTATATCATTATCTTCAACTATCAAGATATTTGGAACATCCATCTCTCTATATGATTCGATAATCTCCTCATCCATCTTATCGTGAAACTTCACTATAAACAAAATCTCTTTATCTTTATGAGTGGCTAACCGTCTAATAACATCTTTTAAATCAATAGCAGAGGTCAAAGATGGAGAGAAAGTTGGTGCATATAGTACAATATGCTTAGCATTATGTTCGTCCAAGAGTTCATCTCTCTTGTGTCTAGTCTCTGCACTAATATCAAAAAGATAATCCAACTTAGACCATCCTGTCTCTATGACAGAAAAGTTTTTATGTTCCAAGGCAAGTGCTTCAAACTTCTTTGTAAAGTAGGGACCTTGGGTTAGATACAAATCAAAATAGTCACGAATTCTAAAGTGACCCTTTTTCTCCCCTGCAAGTCCATGAAAGATTTGGACTTTGACACCCCTTAACCAATAAGGGACATCATTACCAGGAACAAAAATAGCATCCGCTTTAAAATCTTTTAGAATCTCTAAGCTATTACTGTGCATCATATCCTTGTATGGAAAATCATTGAACAGTTCAGGAGTGATATACCATAGGTACTCATCTCCTCTCTCCTTTAGCGTATCGGCCAAAGGCTTCATTATAGAAAAGGCGTAAGGTAGGTTGCAAAATAGTATAGTTTTCATAACTGAAACAATACCATAAATCATATATAATTTCGTTTTTTTTGATTTATTTAGATAGAATCTTCCTAATTTTTTTAATATCATAATCCAAGAACAGCTTAATAATATAAAATGGTGATTTTAAGATAGAAAAAAGTATGATATAATTTTTATAAAAAAAGATAAAAGATGAAAAAACCGTTTATTTGGGATAGATATTCAGACCAACCATATCCAATCAAAGATAAATCTTACAAAAAAAAGATGCGTAAAAAGCATCTTTTTGATTATATACCTCTACTATTAACAAACCTAATCATCTTTCCTCTCTCTATACTTTTAATGAGACTATTCAAAGAGGAGAAAATAGTTGATAAAAACTTCTATGGAGTAGGTGTTGATTTGGACAAGGGAGAGATTCAAGTAGAACTCATAGAGGAGCTTAGAGTTAAACATATCTTAGTTAGGATGCCTCTTTGGGAGATGAGTAGAGTAGATGAGTTTGTAGAGTTTGCAAATAAATTTAAAAATCAAACTATACTACTGAATATACTACAAGATAGAGAGCATATAGAGAATACTACTCTACTGAAAAAAGATATAAAAATCATATTTGAAAAATTTAGCCCCACTGTTACAGAGTATCAGATAGGAAATGCTATTAATCGTACAAAGTGGGGATTTTTCTCTATGAGTGAATATCTAAAATGGTACAAAACTATTCAGACAATCAGAGATAAACACTACCCCACTCTAAAGCTTATCGGCTCATCTGTTATAGATTTTGAGTACCACTATACTATCCGTACACTCTTTAATATGTTTAATATAAAATATGATAAATTCTCAGCTCTACTATATGTAGATAGAAGAGGGAGTCCTAATAGTACCCAAATGTTAATCTTTGATACCAAAAATAAAATAGATATGCTATATAGTTTGGTTAGACTATCCCAAAGAAGTTCTAATGATATATATATCACAGAGGTAAATTGGCCCCTATCAAATACAGCCCCATATGCTCCTACTTCAGAAAAAGAGTGTGTGAGTGAACAAGATTATGATAAATTTATGAGCCAATATCTACATATTGCGAAAAAAAGCAATAAGATTCAAAGAGTATATTGGCATCAACTAATAGCCTCAGGCTATGGATTAGTTGATAATAGATATGGCAAGATAAGAAAAACTCCTGCATTTGAATCTTTTAAAAAAGAGATAGAGTATTGCTAAATGTTGTTAACAATACACTCTTACTATCTATTCAGGACTACTAGACTCTCCATATATCAGAGCTAGTTTTGCCAAAGCTCCTGTAAACCCTGCATTATAGTCAGTCGCAACCTCATTTGCAGTCCAACCAATCTCACCGTCTCTAACATCTTGGTAGTCATCATCATTGGCACTCATAGGACCACCAACTAATGCACCCTCAATTATATATCTGTTTGGATTTGAATCATCAACTGTTGAAACACCTGATGCAGCCCTATGGTGTGGTCTAATAGGATAGTTATCTCCATATCCAACTACATAACTAAAGTTACTTGGATTGTCTCCTAACATATAGTCTATTTGAGACTTACCAAAATCTACAAATCTCTGTTTTTGAGTCTTATCACTAATCATATCAGCATACATCAAAGAGATAAACGCTACGCTTGACGCGTATCTTAGATTTCCCCACTTGATACCATCACGAACTCTAAGTCCACCTGCACTAGAGGAGACACCATTTGATGAGTCTATCCAAGCATTTAGCTCATTCTCTACTCTCTGTTGATAGTCACTCTCACCCTCTTCAAAGAGTAGAAGTGACACACCCAAAATCATATTATCCCAAGCATGACCCCATGGATACTCATCTCTCATTAACTCTTTGGCCTGACCAAGATAAGAGCTATCATTAGTCGCTCTATAGAGCCATATCGCACCCCATGCTCTTTGGTCATTGTTATTGCTATAGAGTTTGTAAAAATCCTGTCCTGAAGAGGAGTAGTCATCATCAGTTGGATAGGTCATAGCAAACTCATGCAATCTCTTTGCACTATCAAGAAGCTTTTGAGAGTACTCTTCATCATCTTGAAATAGAATAGCTCCAGAAGCAAATGCTCCAACCATAGCACCACTGACAGCGGCACACCCACCATCACTATCACAACTAAATGTTGGTCTATCCATATCTAGCTCTTCAGGTGGCCCCCAAAAACTGTGGTCAGCATATCCATCGGCTACCTGAAAATAGACCTTATCATCAGCAGGAGAATCTAACTCCTCCCCTGCTTGATAGGTATTAAGTAGATAATCAAGAGCATATTTGACCTGCTCTTTTCCATACTCTAGTTTTCCTGCTTGAATATAGGCATCTCTTTGAGCCAACATACTCCAATTCAACATCCCTACACTATAGCTCATAGGTAAATTAAACTTAACATGGTCTCCTGCATCAAACCAACCACCATTAAGGTCAACTCCCACATCACTACCATCTGTTGTTGAGGCTGGTTTTCTCCAATCTACTGTTGGAAATGGCCCTACAGCTCTTTGAGCCTCATAAAATTTGAGTGATAATCCTAGAACATCATGATATTTTAACTCGGCACTTGGTGGTGGTGGAGTTGTAGAATCACCAAAAATATATGAGATAACATCCAACTTGAACTCCAAATCACCATTAGAAGCAATATCCACCTCATCAGTAGCACTACTACCAATCAAACCTAAATGGTACTCATTATTCATAAAGAATTGATACCCACCATAATCGTGTCTAGGGTTATCAAATAGTGCCATTGGAGCAAAACCAAATAGACCATTTGCCTTTAAAGACTCTCTTATCTCTGAGAGTGCTTTATATGTATTATTTGCTTTCTCTTCCCAACCATGTTTGTTAATCTCAGAAGTCTCTATCTCTCCATCTCCATCATCATCACTCCAAGTAGCTGTAGCAATTGCAATATATGGTAGGAAAACTGGCTTATGATACTTATCTGATAAAAATTTGGAAAAGTTATTAATTCTATCAGCCAATAAATCAATACCTATCTCCTCATCACTATAGGCTTTTGGATTTGGGCTTTCCCAATCTCCTGGATTGAGGGGGTCTCTACTAAACTGTCCTATCATCTGCTGAAATGAGATAAAATCTAGCTTATCGCTCAGCTCATTGTAGATTATTTCAGGTCGTCCCCACTCATACTTATCTCCTAAAGCACAGTTTTCATATCCACACTTATCATAGGTCTGATTAACTCCTCTACTTCCTGTATCAGTCATAGCTAGAGAGAATAGTGTATCTGAAGTATTCGCCTTTATATAGTCAATTGCATTACCTATGATAGATGCTAACTCTCTCTGATTCTCTTCACTATCTAAGACATTATTTTTATTGAACTCTGGCTCCATAATCAAAATCTTTTTACCATTAAGCTGATTTAAAAATGTAGCTACTTTGGCATAATCATCTGAATATTGACTCTTTTTCTCATCATCAGGCATATCATTCATTAGTTCATCACCAAAATACCAATAGTTAAAGACAGGAACTACTCCTCTATCCATTGCTTGTTGTATTTTATCAACATCAAACCAACTCTCTTCCCAACCTTTTACAAACCAATAGACCAAAAATTTGCTACTCTTTAGACTATTTTGTAGAGAATCAAAAGCCAAACCATCAAAGTTTTTAATATTAGTATAGTTATCATTATTCTCAATATCATCATCAAATATCAAATCAGCTGAGTTTAACCATATCTTCTCTCCCTCTGTAGTAGATGCAAATGGAAATGATGATGAGTCTCCAAATCCAACATTAAACTCATTAAAAATAGGGTCAAGTGAAGCAATTAAACTATCTTTTGAAGTAAAAAGTGTCCCTTCATCTCCTTTAACCCAATACCCATATCCATTTAAGAGGGTATCTAAATTAGAATTTTCTTCCCAACTTCCCGTATATATAGACTCCCCACTCTGAGATTGAATCTCTTCTATACCTGACATATTTATATCATCTCTGGAGATATTTTGACACGATGCCATCAAATTCCAACCATCCCTCTTTAGAGGTTGACTAATGTAATCTCCTGCAACTCCACTATCAAAAATGGTATTCTCATCCCCTTTTACCCAATATCCATACCCTGCATAGAGATTTTCAAGATTAGAATATTTTGCCCAATCCCCTGTATAAATAGCCTCTCCATCTTGAGATTGTATCTCAGTAATATTGGTAATATTAACCTCTGTAGCACTCATATTTTGACATATTGATATGAGATTCCAACCACTTCTCTCCAACTCTGTTGCATTCACAAACAGCGTTAATAATGCCCATAGAGAAATTGATGCTAGTTTTCTTTTCATCCTATTCCTTTCGTATCTGATATATGATAAAATTTATTGATTTTGAATCGTTAAAATTGCGAGTTAAGTTTTATACAATATATTAGCATAATTTAGAAGATTAAATAAGGAAATTCTACCATAATAATAAAAAAATATTTAAAATGTATAGAAAAGTAATTTTTTAAAAAAATAATAAGTTTAATTCAAGATAGTCTATTTTTATATAAAAATAGACTACCTCCAAAGATACTTTTGTCTACAACAATTCATAAAAAATGTTATAAAACTTAAAAACTCATCTCTATAACAGTAATAGAATCAGATGAATCTACCTCCACAGGTGTAGAAGTAGCTACCAATAAATCCCCTTGGTATAGAGCTGCAACCATATTTTTAGTTCGATAAGTCTCTTGAATTTGCATTGTTGGAGCATCTTCTCCATTAACTCTTACTACTATACCAGTATGATTTGATTGGTCATTAGCACTCTCTTCATAATCAGCATAAAGCTTAACTATATAAGAGACACCATCTATATCTATAGTTGTTTCGACCTCTTCATCACTATTATTTATAGCTCTATAAACATACCCATCAGGTAGTAATATAGCATTACTATTCAAGCTATCTAAAATAGTTTGTGCTGTACTTTGACTAAATAGCATAAACTCAAAATCTCTACTACAATTCGTATCTATCACAGAAGTATCTGACCAACAGAGAGTCATATTATCCTCTCTATTATCTTCAATAATAGTCAAATACGAAGTCTCATTAGCATTGACATTAAAGAATGCTAATTGCCCTAGATTAGTAATATTGTAATCTGTATCTATATCAGGATTATCTATAGTTGCTACAAGCTCTTTTTGTGCTTGAAGATGAGTATCTGTAAATGACCAAGTTCCACCACCGAAGTAAGCTTCACCTGTTGTCTCATTAAAATCAGAATGAATACTCCACATATTTTTACCATTTAGATAATCAGTTGTAAATCTAGCTACAACACCAAATTTATTATCTACAATTTTCTGTTTTATAGCATCGATTGCTACACTATTATACATTGGGAATACCATCGCCACACCATTATGATGACTCTCTTCACCCTCAAATACTTTATCTCCACTTCCATCATCATAGACTGCAAATATTGCTGAAGCATTTTCATCTTCATCCTCATCTGCATAACCTTCAATAGTTGGATAGAGAGCTAATATCTCTTCACCATTTATAGTTTTTTTGACCCAAAAACCTGCATTAGATACATTTGCACTACTATCGTCATCATTTACCTCTTGTAAGATTCCAAAAGAGGCTGAAATATTACAATCTCCATTTCCATCTCCTACAAGATTAAGACCTATTCGGTTATTGTCATTTCTATTAATCAGATGGCTCTCTTCACAATGAGCATCCATAAAAGTATCAAGAGAGTCATAAGTGTTATTTGTATCACCCTCTGTTACAGGCTTCCACAACCAATACTCATCACCATACTCTCTAATATTTAAAGTATATCTCTTAGCATCTGTTGGCATCTTGACCATAAGACCAGAGATATTTATATCTTCTCCACTAATATCATCTATAGAAGTAACAGCCATTCTCACATTTAAATCTAACCAATCTACAAAGTTATCTTGAACTCTAAATGCCTTTCCATCACTATCAGGAAGCCACCCATTTTTACTTAAGAATAACTCCTCTTCACCATTAGGAATAAACGAACCATTCTCATCTAATTTTTGCTCTGTAAAGTACTCTAAATTATCGCTACTTAGAAGCATATCTGATACGACATAAGTTTTAGAACAGTTACCATCATAACAATCTTCATCCACCCAAATATCACTTAATATAAGTGGTAACTCTACAGGTAATGCTGTCACACTCCCCTCATCAAATACACTAATAGTAAAGCTATCAAGAGCTGTAGTATTAAGTTCATCTGTTACACTAATAGTAATTGGCTCACTCTCTCCAATATTAACAAACATTGGAATACCTTTTAACTCACCTGTTGTCTCATTGAACTCTGCCCAATCAGGTTTATTATCTATTATAAATGTTAGAGTATTGTTTGCATCAGCATCATTAGCTGTTGGTATAAAGCTATACTCTGTACCTACAGATACATTAGTATCAGGAGTACCCTCTATAGTAGGAGCGTCATTTTTATCAATAACCTCAACACTAAATAGAACCCCATCAGACGCCCCTGCACTATCAGTAACATTTAGCTCGATATTATTTGTGATATTAATATCATCATTGGTTGGCGTTCCTCTCACTTCACCAGTTACACTATCTACACTCATCCATGCAGGTGCATTATTTAGAGTAAAGGTGTGTGTATCAGGTGTTGTATCATTTAAATCAGGGTCAACAACTATAGGAGTAATACTTAATGGTGTATCTTGCTCTACTCTTACTGTGGTATCATCTAATGAGATAATTGGAGCATCATTAACAGCCGTAATAGTCAGAACAAATGTTTGAGGATTACTATCTATAGTACCATCATTTGCTATTAGTCCAATATTTAACACTCCATTAACATTCTGTTTTGGTGTTACTCTTAGTTGAGAACCATCAATAGTAACTTCTGTTTTGTCTGCATCAAAAGAGGTTACGCTATAGGTAATATTATCTCCATCAATATCAGTTGCATTTAACTCTATAACTACTGTTCCATTATCCTCATCTACTGTCATATCAGCAGGGTCTATAAATATAGGAGTATCATTAACAGGTGTAATATCTAACATAAATGTTTTTGTATCACTTAAATTACTATCTTTTGCAATTACAGTAATTATTACCTCTCCAAACATATTAGGCTGTGGTGTTAATTGAACCTTCTCTCCTACTATAGTAGCTACTACAATTGAACTATCTGAACTATTTACCTCATAAGAGAGTGCATCACCATCAATATCAGAAGCATTAAAATCAACACTAAATACGTCTGCATCCTCTAGTGCAGTTTGATTAGCTATTGCCTCTAATATAGGTGCATCATTAACTGGGTTAATAGTCAATGTAAAACTCTGAACATTACTAACATTTGCATCGTTTGCTACTACACTTATAGTTGCCTCTCCAAACATATTAGGTAGAGGTGTAATAATAAGTTGTGAACCACTAATAGCAAGTGAAGCTAGAGAGTCATTAGAGCTATTAGCCTCATAAGTTAGAGCATCTCCCTCTATATCTGTAGCATTTAACTCAACTATAAATGCTTCGGCATCCTCATCTGCTGTTTGGTTATCAATTGCTTGTAACTCTGGAGCATCATTTACAGAGTTAATAGTAAATGTAAATGTTGTACTATCACTAGCATTCGCATCATCATAGGCTGTTACACCAATAGTTACAACTCCAAACATATCTGCTTTAGGAGTAAGTGTTAGTATTGTTCCTGATATAGTAGCATCAGATATATTACTATCAGAGCTATTAACATCAAATCTAATACTATCTCCTAAATCTACATCTGTAGCATTAAGCTCTATAGTAACTACTCCACTATCCTCATCAGCACTCTGTGCAGGGATTGGAGCTAAAACAGGAGCATCATTAACAGGTGTAATTGTCAATTTGAATGTTTCAGTATTACTATCAATCTCTCCATCATTAGCTGTTACAGTAATTGTAATCTCTCCATTTTGGTCAAGAAGTGGAGTGATAATCAACTCATTAGTATCACTATCTGCAACTACTGTAGCTTTTGTTACATCTGAACTATTTACTTCATAGGTAAAACTCTCTCCCTCGTCTACATCTGTTACATTAAGGTCAACTCTAAATTCAGAAGCGTCTTCACTCACATTCATATCATCAATTGGTGCTAAGATAGGTGCATCATTTACAGCTGTTACTACTATTGATACTGTAGCTATATTAGATGTTAAATTTCCATCAAAGACACTATATGTGAAACTATCCTCTCCTGTAAAGTTTCCATCAGGAGTATAGGTTACTACTGCTCCATTTAGAGTCACTTTTCCATTTGAGGCATTACTCTCTATAGCATAGACAAGGTCACTTAAATCACTATCTATATCTGTAGCTGTTAGTGTAATTGGTAACTGTGTATCTTCTGCTGTCTCAACACTTATATCAGTTATAGTAGGTGCATCATTAACAGGATTGATAGTTAAAACAAAGCTTTGATTATCATCTGCTCCATTTCCATCACTAACAGTTGCTATCATATTAACAGTTCCAAACATATTTTCTGCCGAGTCGATAGTAATAACATTTCCTACAATTGTAGCAGTAGCTTTGTCTGTATCTAAACTAACTACACTATAACTCAATGTATCCAAATCAACATCAGTTGCATTTAATTCAACTGTTATCGGTGCTGAATCCTCATCCATACTCTGTGGAGCTATAGGAGACAATATCGGTGCATCATTAACAGGATTAATTGTCAATACAAATGTCTCAACATTTGAAGTTAGATTTCCATCATTAGCTGACAAAATTATTGTTACATCCCCATTCATATCAGGTTGAGGAGTAATTGTCAATTGATTTCCAGAGATAGCTGTAGTTGCTTTTGTTATATCTGAGCTATTCGCCTCATAACTAAGAGCATCCCCATCTACATCAGTAGCATTAAGCTCGATAACCAATGGAGTAGAATCCTCATCCATATTTTGAGCAGAGACTCCACTCAATACAGGAGCATCATTAACAGGCAAGATATTTATAGTAAACTCTTTTACCTCACTAGAAAGTGTACCATCTGTAGCTACTACGCTAATTGTAATTTCTCCATTCATATCAGGCTGAGGAGTAACAGTTAATTGATTGTCAACTATCTCTACTGTAGCAATAGACTCATCAGAACTATTTGCCTCATAACTAAGAGCATCTCCATCTACATCAGTCGCATTAAGCTCAATCACAAATGGAGTAGCATCTTCATCTACTTCACTACTATTTATATCAGCTAAAACAGGAGCATCATTGATATTTGCTACCTCAATAGTAACTGTAGCTATATTTGAAGTCAAGTTTCCATCATAAGCTGTATAGGTGAAGCTATCAGTCCCTACAAAATCCAATGCAGGTGTATAGGTTGCTATATTATTAACTATAGTGACATTTCCATCTGTTGCATTACTCTCAATAACAAACTCTAGTGCAGTTACATTGCTATCTATATCTGTAGCTATAAGCGTAATAGCTGTTGCATTCTCCTCATTGGTTGTACCGTTTACATCATAGGCAATAGGTGCATCGTTGATAGGAAGAACACTCGCTACAAATGTCTCAATATTACTCACAAGAGCATCACTACTATCATCAGTAGCCCAAACAGAGATATTAACATCACCATAGAAATCAGGAGATGGCATAAGAGTCAACTCATTATCAACAATCTCAACCGTTACATTTACATCTGAACTATTAGCATCATAAACCACACCATCACCATCTGCATCTGTTGCATTTAGCTCTATAGTTAGGTTTGTATCTTCATCAAATTCCGAATCATCAATAGCGGCCAAAATAGGTGCATCATTAACAGGAGTTACTGTAACTCTTATAGTTTTAGAATCACTCAATCCATTGGCTGTTGCTGTAACTGTTACATTGAAATCACCTGTCAAGTTATTTAGAGCCGATAGTGTAACTGTTGAACCATTAACCACAGCAGATAGAGCCTCTGTGTCTGATGAAGTTGCAGTATATGTAATCTCATCACCCTCTACATCTGTTGCATTTACATCAAAACTGATATTTCCATCTTCTATAATAGAGACATCAGCTATATCTTCTAATACAGGTGCATCATCTATTGGATTAATAATTAAATCAAATGTCTGATTGGCATCTAACTTTCCATCACTAACTATTAC
>Ga0256845_1002260_pt1 | contig 14195 bp, 13 predicted proteins | sample RiftiametaG_FD_189101 | JGI IMG/M metagenome (GOLD analysis project Ga0256845, IMG submission 189101) | Tube worm associated microbial communities from hydrothermal vent at the East Pacific Rise, Pacific Ocean - Riftia | ecosystem: Host-associated > Annelida > Integument > Unclassified ...
GACTCCTAATCAAATGCACAAACAAAATACAATCAAAAGGAAACAATATAAAATGAAAAAAGGCAGTGATAAAAAATCACTACCTTTCAAAGATTAATTCTGTAACGCTATTTTAGGACGGCACAATTCTTGGTTTATAAGAAACCACCACCACCTCGTTTTTCGTTATTATCTCTCCTTCTTCTACTTTTTGCTCTATTTTTTCCACCACCAAATCGGTAGTTAAAACCAATATAAGCAGTTTGACTTTCCCAATTAAACTGACCAGATTGTGTGAATGGATCAGTAGATTTAAAAGCAAATTTCATTCCTTTAAAAATATCGTTTACTCTAAAAGTTAGACTACCTTTTCCCTTTAATACGCGTAAACTTGCACCAGTATTAATCATCCACATTGGGTCAATATCAAATTGTAAGTTTTTACTTGCGCCTCGGTACATCGCGAATAATTGAAAACGTAATTTTTTTGTTGCGGTAAAACTATTGCTGATTCTTGCATTGAATGCGCTGTTTTTCACTTCTTTTTGTACGTTACTTACAACACCTGTTAGTGTTTGTGTATAGTAATCTAAACTGGTATTTGCTCTCCACCAGTTTGTAACTTTATAATTACTAGAAAATTCGAAACCGTATCTGTCATTTCCATCAAAGTTTGCGTCAGATTTTATTTGTTTGGTATTGGTAATATCATTCGGGTCTTTGTAAATAACGGTAGAAATTTCATCGTTTACTTTTCTGTAAAAAGTACCAAAAGTTATAGAGCCTTTTTTAATTCGTTTGGTGTAATTAACCTCGAATGAATTGGTAAATTGTGGTTTTAAATTTGGATTACCAATCGATGTGATTAATGGTGTGCTCCATTCTCTAATTGGGTTTACTTGTTTTATAGAAGGTCTATCAACTCTACGACTGTAACTAAATTGCCATTGGTTTTTTTCTGATGGGGTGTAGGTAAAAAAGGCAGATGGATAGATACTAAAAATAGCATCAGAATAATTGGCTGTGGTTGCTCCATCAAGAAAATTACCTTTTACATCGTATTGTTCTAATCTCGCACCCAATTGCATGGTTATTTTATCAAACTTATGACCGTAATTTACATATCCAGAGTAAATATTTCTATCATATGTAAAAGAAGAGTTGTTAAAGCCAATTTGAGTTGTTGTATTGTTGTTTGTTGTTTTATTAACTCTAATTTCTGCACCCAATTCTAATTTTCCGTTTTTAGAAATAGGATTTGTATAATCAATATTTAAAAGTGTATTTTTTCGATCATTTTGAACATCGTTACTGTATGAAGTTGCACTGATTAATTCTTGATAGCTTGCTTTTTCAGGAGTATCAGAATTAGAAAAAGTGGCTTCTAGTTCGATATTATGCCCTTTTTTGTCGAAATCTAATTTATAATTTACATTATAAGTGCTAGAAATAGCACCATTAGTATTTGATTTATTAGGAGCGTTTGTTACTAAATTTCCGCCTTGAAAGACTTTGGTACTTCCAGAAGTTAAGCCATTGTTAAAATTTTGTGTGGTATAAAATGACAAAGTATTTTTATCATTTAAATAAAAATCTGTGCCAAATTTTAATAAGTGAGAGGTGTTATCTCCATCAAATATAAACTCTTGTTTAGAAGCGTTTATACCTGTTCTAGTAATGTTTCCGAAATTGTGGCTTTTCCCGGTGTTGTATCCGTAGTTTGTGTAGAAATTTACTTTACCTGTTTTGTAATTCATATTTAACGAACCATTAAAACGTGTATTTACACCTTGTGTAATTCCTGTATTTAAGTTTCCATTAAAACCAATATTTGCATTTTTATTTAAAATGATATTGATAATTCCGCTCATTCCTTCTGGATTGTATTTTGCGGATGGATTGGTAATTAATTCGATGCTTTTTATAGAGGTAGAAGGTATCTGTTTTAATAATTGAGCTGCAGGAATATTGCTTGGTTTTCCATCAACCAAAACTCTTACATTGTTGTTTCCCCTCAAACTAATTTGCCCTGATTGACTATCTACACTTACAGATTGTACGTTGTTTAATAGCTCTGAAGCTGTGGTTCCTGCAGATGTTAAGTCTTTACCAACATTGATTACTTTTCTATCTACTTTTTGAACTACTGTAGATGTTTCTGCACGCACAACAATTTCATCTAAATTAGTAGCATCTTCGGACAAGGCAATGATTCCTAAATTAATTTTTTTATTCTTTCTAGTGATAGAAATAGGTTTAGAAAATGTTTTGTATCCAATATATTGTATTTCTACAATGCTGTTTCCTTCGGGAATATTTTTAATTTTAAACATTCCGTTATTATCAGTAATGCCTCCTGTAATATTTTTTTTAGCAGTGTCTTTAATAATTACTGTTACATAAGGCAATGCTTCTTTTGTAATATTGTCAATGACCTTTCCGGAAATTACACCTGATTTGGCAATGTGTTTTTTAGCCATTTGAGCAAAAGAATTTGCACTTAAAATTAGTAAGGCTAGTAGTAATATTTTTCTCATTATATGTAAATTAATTGATTTGTTATGATGCTTTATAGACGCATCAATTAGTATCTTTGTTACTTAAATTAACGTTCTTTAACGTAACATTAACATATTATGAAAAATACTACTTTGGTTTTAGGAGCATCATTAAAAGAGCATAGATCTTCTAATTATGCAATTAGAAGATTGAGAGATAGTGATATAGATACTGTTGCTATTGGTCTGAGAAAAGGAATAATTGCTGATGTTTCTATTGAGACTGAAAATAGGCTTTATAAAGATATTGATACGGTAACTCTATACTTAAATGAAAAGCGTCAAGAAAATTTTTATGACTACATTATCAGTTTACAGCCAAGGCGTGTTATTTTTAATCCTGGGACAGAAAATTCAGTTTTTTATAAAATTTTAAAAGAAAATAATATTCTGGTTGATGTGGCCTGTACGTTAGTATTGCTTTCTACCAATCAGTATTAAGTTTTGTCTATTTAGAAACAGAAAATACTTTTCCTGCATCTGCCAAATCTACATTTTTAAAGATGGTTTGCGCTTCTTTTTTAAACTTAGAAATGTCTGGGTATCGGCTAGAGTAATGACCAATAATTAGTTTTTTAACCTTGGCATCTTTGGCAATTTGTGCGGCTTGTTTTGCGGTAGCGTGTTTTGTTTTTTCTGTCAAATCTGCTCTATCTTCTAAAAAAGTTGCTTCATGGTATAATAAATCTACATTTTTAATGATAGGAATAATATCTGGCTTGTACATCGTATCGCTACAAAAAGCATAATTTTTTGGCTTTTCAGGATCTAAGGTCAATTCTTTATTCGGAATTACCTTTCCTGATAACAATGTATAATTTTTTCCTGCTTTAATATTGTGATAATCACAGGTGTCAATTTCATTGTATTTTTTGATATTATTGATATTTAATTTTCGCTGTTTTTCTTTTTCGGTAAATAAAAAACCATTGGTATATACTCTATGGTTTAATGGAATAGTTTGCACAGTCACTTTCTCATCTTCAAAAATCAATTCGCTTTCTGTGGATGTTAATTCGTGATAAATAATTTGATATTTTGCCCAAGATTTAGAAACTTTTAATTGAAGTTGTGTTACTTCTTTAATGCCTGTTGGGCCATAAATATGTAGGTCTTTTTCTCGATTTAAAATTCCGAAAGTAGAAATTAAACCAATCAATCCGTAAAAATGATCACCGTGTAAATGAGAAATAAAAATATGATTTATTTTAGAAAAACCTATTTTGTATTTTCTCATTTGTCGTTGTGTACCTTCACCACAATCAATTAAAAAATGGCGATTATTTATTTCTAAATATTGCGACGTTGGATGTGCGTTTACACGTGGTGTGGCAGAATGGCAACCTAAAATAGTTAGCTGTAAACTCATCTGATAACCAAACGTTTAGAAACCGTTTCTTTGTGGGTTAAAATGGTGTAAATATAGATACCTGATTGTAGGTTGTTTTTTGAAAACGGAATCGTATTTCTTCCTTTTTTAGCCAAAAAAGTGCGGTAGTATACCTTCCTTCCTAAAATATTTTTTACACTAAAAATAATAGTTTGACTGCTTTTTGACTCAAATGAAATGGTAGTAGTCTTTGTAAACGGATTTGGTGCTGCAGAAAGTTTTTCGAGTGTTTTTTGAGAAAAACCTACAGTAGTAATCAGTAAAAAAGTAATAAAAAGTAGTTTTTTTATCATCTATATTTTTTTAAAAACCTAAATCTCGTTCTATAGCTTCCATTTCTAAAATATCTTCTGCTTCTTTTAATGTAGGAGCGATATTAAAATCTTCTGGAAAATTATCAATAATTACATCTGTATAAACAATAGCAAAAGACGTACCATTTTTTTTATGTGCTTTGGCGATTGTCAAAAATAGTAAAATATTTTTTTCTGTAATGTTAAGTTTTTCAGAAAGTTGTATGATAATATTTTTATTTTCTAATTGTAAATTATTTTTGAAATTGGTGTGAAAGTTTTCAAAAAAATCCTCATCAGAGGTAATTAGTGTGTAATTTTCTTTTTTTTCAATCTTCATTTTAATGCTTTACTTGTTGCGCCAATAAATAAATTACTGCCATTCTTACCGCAACGCCATTTTCTACTTGATTTAAAATAATAGAATCATGAGAATCTGCAACTTCGCTTGTAATTTCTACACCTCTATTTATAGGTCCTGGATGCATAATTACAATTTTCTTGCCAAGATTGTCTAAAATCTGTTGATTGATGCCAAATAGTTGTGTGTATTCTCTAGTTGACGGAAAATATTTAATATCCATTCGCTCATGTTGTACGCGTAAAACATTGGCAACATCACACCATTCTAATACTTTTTTTAAGTTGGTTTCTACCTCTACACCTAAGCTAGTAATATATTTTGGAATTAATGTTGTAGGGCCGCAAACTTTTACTTTTGCACCTTGTAATTGTAGTGCAAATATATTTGATAAAGCTACACGAGAGTGTAAAATATCACCAATAATTGCAATTTTTTTACCTTTTACTGTACCTAGTTTTTCTTTGATAGAGTAGCTGTCTAGTAGTGCTTGTGTTGGGTGTTCATGCGTACCATCACCAGCATTAATTATTTTTGCATCTACATGTTTTGATAAAAAAATACCTGCACCTACATTTGGGTGTCGCATTACAACAATATCAACTTTCATTGATAAAATATTGTTTACGGTATCAATTAAGGTTTCTCCTTTTTTTACAGATGATTGACTTGCTGAAAAGTTGATAACATCGGCAGAGAGTCGTTTTTCTGCTAATTCAAAGGATAATTTTGTGCGAGTACTGTTTTCGAAAAATAAATTAGCAATAGTAATATCTCGTAATGAGGGTACCTTTTTAATAGGACGATTGATTACCTTCTTAAAATGATCGGCAGTTTCAAAAATTAAATCAATATCATTTTTGGTAAGATATTTTATGCCTAATAAATGCTCTACGCTTAACTGCTTCATTTTAGTTGTTTTCTATAAAAATAGTATCTTTTTTATGTGTTTCTTTCCAGTGTACAATCACTTTTTCTTCGTCAATTGCATCTACTTGTCTTCCTTTGTAATTGGGTTGTATTGGTAAATGTCTGCTAAATCGTCTATCAATTAAAACCAGTAACTCAATACTTTCAGGTCTTCCGTAAGATTGTATTGCAGTTAAAGCGGCTCTAACACTTCTCCCAGAAAAGAGAACATCATCAATCAAAACTACTTTTTTGTTTTCAATTAAAAAATCGATGTTGGTTTTGGTGGCTTCTAATGGTTCGTCACGTCTTCTAAAATCATCACGATAAAAAGTAATGTCTAACAAGCCGAGTTTTACATCAGTAATATGATACTCTTTTTGCAATAAATTAGTCAGTCTTTTTGCTAAATAGGTACCTCTTGGTTGTAAACCAATAAGAACAGTGTTCGTAAAATCGTTGTGGTTTTCAATTAGCTGACAAGCTAATCGATGCAGAATAATTTCAATCTCTTTCGAGTTTAGTAAAACTTTTCGGCTCATAAGTAAGCAATCTAAATTGAGTTTTAGAACTCAATTACGGTTTTGTTTACGCAAAATTACTCTAAAAAAGTGTACAAGCAAAATTTATAAGGAAAACAAATAACAGTTTCTTGTTAATTAAATTGTTGAAAACAATTTAGGTTCATTTAAAAACAGACTCATACTTACTGTATTTTTATTTTTGATAATTCAAAATGAAATAGCCTATGTCACTTTCAAAATTTGAATCTATGCTGAAAACAAATGATGTCATTTTTTTTGATTTGGCAGAGTTTGAAGAAATAATTATTCATTATCTAGATATCGGGAAGCATTCTTTAGCTAAAAAAGCGGTAAAGCTTGGTTTAGAGCAACATCCGGGTACGGTAGATTTAAAATTACTTCAGGTAGAACTTTTTATTTTTGAAGACGCCTTAGAAGATGCTGCTGATTTGATACAAGAAATAATAGCAATCAATCCTAATAATGATGAGGTTTATATACAAAAAGCAACATTGCTTTCTAAAATAAACCTTCATGATAAAGCAATTGAAAGCTTACTAATAGCTTTGGGCTTCGCTGAAGATAAATTAGATATTTGGGCTTTAATAGGGATGGAATACCTGTTTTTAAATGATTATAAAAACGCACGACAGTATTTTGAAAAATGCGTGGAGGAAGATGTAGAAGATTATGCTGCATTGTACAATATTGTGTATTGTTTTGATATGGGAAAATTACATACAGAAGCAGCAGAATATTTAAAATCATACATTGACAGAAACCCATATAGTGAAGTTGCATGGCACCAATTAGGAAGGCAATATTTTGTGTTAGAAATGTATAAAGAAGCGTTGGTTTCTTTTGATTACGCGGTTTTAATTGATGAAAACTTTATTGGTGGTTATTTAGAAAAGGCAAAAACCTTAGAAGCCTTAAAAAAATATAAAGATGCCATTGATAATTACCTAATTACAGTTGAGTTAGATGACCCGACAGCGTTTGCGTATATAAGAATAGGAGAGTGTTTTGAGAAATTGAAAAACACAGAAACGGCTATAAAATATTATAAAAAAGCAGTACACGAAGATCCTCTTTTAGACAAAGGCTGGGTTTTGTTAACTAATGCGTATTACAATCAAAAAGACTATCAAAAAGCCTCTTATTATATACTAAAAGCTTTAAGAATTGATGAAAATAATGTATTGTATTGGCGTAAATATTCAGAAATAAACATCAAACTCAATTTGTATGAAGAAGCAGTAACTGGCTTTCAAAAATGTTTGTCTTTAAATGATGTTGCAATCGAAATTTATATTGCTTTGGCAGATGTGTTGTCGTTTTTAGGAGATAATAATGATGCCGTGAAAATTCTTCTTAATGCGCACGAAAAATACAGCGATTTTGCCGAAATAGAATATAGGTTAGCTGGTTTGTATTTTATTTTAAATGAAGAAAAAAATGGAATGTATTATTTGATAAAAGGGATGGAAATAGATTATGATCACCATTCTATTATCAAAGAATTGTACCCAGCAGTTTTTAATAATTTTAAAGTGCAAAAATTACTAAAAGATTATAAAAAGGCTTTAGAATAGCGGTAGCAAAATCAAATTTTGATGTATCTTCGTTTTGCTAAAAACCAAACAAATGAGCAGAACAATTAAAGAATACATAATTATTGGGTTAAAAGGAATAGCTATGGGAGCTGCGGATGTTGTTCCAGGTGTTTCTGGAGGAACAATAGCCTTCATTTCTGGGATTTACGAAGAATTACTAAGCTCAATAAGTAATGTAAATCTCTCTTTGTTTAAAACCTTAAAATCTGATGGATTTAAAGCGGCTTGGAAACAATTAAACGGTAATTTTTTACTATCCCTTTTTACAGGAATTTTTGTCAGTATTTTTTCATTAGCAAAAGTAATTAAATGGTTGTTAGAAAATGAACCCGTTTTATTGTGGTCTTTTTTCTTCGGATTGGTTTTGGCAAGTATTATTTACATTGCAAAACAAATTACAAGTTGGAGTGTAGTCTCTTTTGTCGTGCTAATTTTAGGAGCTGTATTGGCATACTATATCACTACTTTAAATCCTCTTGTTACAGAAAATTCATCATCTTTATTCATCTTTTTAGCAGGAGCAATTGCTATTTGCGCTATGATTTTACCAGGAATTTCTGGAGCATTTATTTTGGTGCTTTTAGGAGCTTACAAGCCTGTTTTAGATGCCGTAAATAATAGAGATCTTACAACAATAGCAGTTTTTGGAACAGGAGCAATTGTTGGATTGTTGAGTTTTTCGAGAGTTTTAAAATGGTTGTTTTCTCATTATAAAAACATCACTTTAGCAGCATTAACAGGGTTCATTATAGGTTCTTTAAATAAAATTTGGCCTTGGAAAGAAGTGTTAACAACAAGAATCAATTCTCACGGAAAAGAAGTAACGCTCAATGATAGGAGTATTTCTCCATTTTCTTTTGATAGTGATCCGCAATTAACATATGCAATTATCTTAGCAATCATTGGCTTCGGTTTGATTTTATTACTAGAGAAAATTGCAGTAAAAAAAGTGTAAAATGAAACAAGAACGTACTTTTTTGCAGAAAACAGTCCTTTTTTTTAAAGGATTGGCTATGGGTGCTGCAAATAAAGTGCCTGGAGTTTCTGGTGGTACGGTTTCTTTTGTATTAGGGTTTTATGAAGAGTTGATTTATTCTTTTCAAAAGATAAATCTAAAAGCATTCAAACTGCTTATTAACGGACGGTTTAAAAGCTTTTTTAGATATATAAATGCGCAGTTTTTAACACTGGTAATGCTAGGGAGTATGTTTAGTTATTTCAGTATTTCGTTGGTGTTAGATTACTTTTTAAAAAATTATGAATTGTATGTGTGGAGTTGGTTTTTTGGGATGATAATCGGTTCGATTTATTATATTTCTAAAGATTTTGGAGATTGGAATTCTAAAAATATAATTTCTTTAATTATTGGAGCCTCTATCGGAATTGGAATTAGTTTACTAACTCCAGCAAAAGAAAATGACAATCTTTGGTTTGTTTTTGTTTGCGGAATTATCGGTGTTTCTGGCATGACATTACCAGGACTTTCAGGCTCTTTTATTTTAATTTTATTAGGTAATTATGTATTGCTTTTAGTAGATTCTGTAAACGTTTTATTCAATGTAACAACAAATCTTTTTTCTGGTAATTTTGAGGTTTTAAAAGACCCGGTAAATATTAGGTATTTGAAAATCATAGGTGTTTTTACAGCAGGTTCAGCTTTCGGATTGGTTTTTATTTCTCACATATTGGGCTATGTTTTAAAACGTTGGCATCAAATAGTTACCGCAATTATTATTGGTTTCATTACAGGCTCTTTAGGAATTGTTTGGCCATGGAAAGAAACATTATATCTAAAAGAAAACGGTGTATTTTTGTTAGACAAAAAAGGTTATAAAATTGTAGAGAATTATCAGCGTTTGATTCCAGATTTTTCAAACTCAGAAACCTGGTTTGCAGTGTTGTTTATTTTAGTAGGAATAGGACTTATTTTAGCAATAGATTTTTATGGAAGAAGAAAAAAATAAACAACTTTTTGGTTTGCTTGGAAAAAATATTTCTTATTCTTTTTCTCGAGGATATTTTGCCAAAAAATTTAAAGAAGAAGCTATTCGGAATTGCGAATATGTAAATTTTGATATTGCTAGTATTGATGATTTCTCGGTATTGATAAAGAAAAATAGTCCTCAGTTAAAAGGATTAAATGTTACCATTCCGTACAAAGAAGAAATCATTCCGTTTTTAGATAAAATTGACAAAAAGGTGAAAAAAATTGGTGCTGTAAATACAATTAAAATCACTAAAAGAGGAGAGTTAAAAGGTTTTAATACGGATGTTTACGGCTTTGAAAAGTCATTAGAACCTTTGTTAAAACAACACCATAAAAAAGCATTGATTTTAGGGACAGGAGGTGCGTCAAAAGCAGTTACCTTTGCATTGAAAAAATTAGGGATAAAGTACAAGCTTGTATCACGAAATCCTCAGAAAAAAAGAGAAATTTCATATCAAGAATTATCTAAAAAAATCATTCAAAAAAATCTGCTAATTATTAATTGCACACCTTTAGGAACACACCCTAATATAGATTTGTTTCCTAATATCCCCTATCAATTTATAACTAAAAATCATTTATTATATGATTTGATTTACAACCCGAATGAGACTATTTTTTTATCCAAAGGAAAAGAAAAAGAAGCAACGATAAAAAACGGACTAGAGATGTTAGAGTTACAGGCAGAAAAATCTTGGAAAATCTGGAATTCTAACAAGTAAAGATTTTTATTTTAAAAGTGATTATTTTTTTGTGCTTTTGTAAGACATCCCTATCTTTAGAGACTAAATAATTGGAACCTTAAACATTGTAGATATGTTAGAAAATAATGAGAATAGCGAAGCTATAAACAAAGAAAATAGTACTGAGAGCTCTGTAAACGAAGTGAAAATCAGTAAAAATACTGATGATGATACTGTCAAAGCAATTGAAGAAATTGAGAATAGTGTTGCTCAAGATGCGGAGGAGGATGTAGATAAAGAAGAAAAGATAGCAGTTGTAAATGAGGCAATAGATGTTTTAGATTATACAAAATTAAATTTAGAGGAATTGGTTGATGAGTTGCAAAAGCTACTTAAAAATAATCCTGTACAAAGAATAAAAAACGAAGCTGAAGTTATTAAAACAGCTTTTAATCAAAAATTCGGAGCGTTACTTGCAGAAAAAAAAGCTGCTTTTTTGGCTGAAGGAGGGAATTCTATCGATTTTCAATATTCTAGCCCAATTAAAGTTACTTACAATAAACTCCTTTCTGAATACAAGCAGAATAGAAACGCTTATTATAGTGATTTAGAAAAGCGTTTAAATGAAAACTTAGAAAAACGAGTTGGGGTAATTGAAAAATTAAAAGCATTAATTGATGATGCTGAGCCAAATACCATGTATAAAAAGTTTAAAGAATTGCAAGACCAATGGCGTGCTATTGGTGGGGTTCCTAAAACTAGATATAATGATACATGGAAAATATATCATCACCATGTAGAGCGTTTTTACGATTTATTACATTTAAGTAATGATTTTAGAGATTTAGATTTTAAACATAATTTAGAAGAAAAATTACATATTATTAAAAAAGCAGAAGCATTGTCTGAGGTAGATGATGTGAATATTGCTTTTAAAGAATTACAAGGTTTGCATAAACTTTGGAAAGAAGATGTGGGACCTGTAGCTAGAGAAATGCGAGAGGAGATTTGGCATAAGTTTAGCGAGGCAACAAAGAAAATACACGATAAAAGGCATGATTATTTTAGATCGATGCGATCTAAATATCAAGAAATTATTGATGCGAAAATACTTGTTATTGAAAAAATTGAAGCTTACGATGTTTCTAAAAACACATCGCATAAAGATTGGCAACAAAGTATTAAGGATATTGAAATTTTAAGAAAAGAATATTTCGATGCTGGTAAATTACCATATTCTAAGAGCGAACAAATCTGGACGAAATTTAAAGAGGCTACCAAGAATTTTAATAAAGCTAAAAATAAGTTTTATAAAGAAGAAAAAGGGGAGCAGCAAGAGAATTTAAATAAAAAAATGGAATTGGTTGAGCTTGCAGAGTCTTTACAAGAAAGTGAAGAATGGGAGGGTACAACGAATGCTATGAAAAAAATTCAAGCAGATTGGAAAAAAATAGGACATGTGCCTCGAAAATTTTCTGATGATATTTGGAAACGTTTTAAAGCGGCTTGTAATCATTATTTTGAAAGATTTCATGAAAATAAAAATGCTGTAAGTAAAGAAGATCAAGAAATTGTGGATGCTAAAAAAGCATTTTTAGAAATGTTAAAAGGTGTTGAAAGTTCTACCATAGATGTTATAAAAGAGACTATAAAAACTTGGAAAGAACTGGGTGAGTTACCAAGAAAATTTCATTATTTAGAAGGGAAGTTCAATAAAAAAATAGACGGAATATTAAGTGGTCTGCCTATTGATAAAGAGGAAATTGTCATGTTACGATTTAGAAATGTTATCGATGGTTATATAGCAAGTAAAAACTATAAAAAAATTGAATCTGAACAATTCTTTATCAGAAAAAAGGTTGATGAAACTGTTAGAGAAATGCAACAGTTAGAAAATAATTTAAGTTTTATTTCGAATGCAACAGAAGATAACCCGTTGGTAAAAAATGTGCGAGCTAAAGTGATTGTTTATAAAGAAAGTTTAGATATTTGGCAATCAAAACTAAACTATTTAAGAAAGTTAGAGTACTAATAAAATTAGAATCCATAAAAAAAACTCAGATGAAAATCTGAGTTTTTTTTATGCTATAAATTAAAGTCTAAGCGAATAGTTTTTCAATTTTTTGCTTTTCTTCCTCAGCTAATTCGGCATCAACTAAAATACGACCACTATATTCATCAATGGTGATCTTTTTTCTATTTGCAATTTCTAATTGTACTTGTGGAGGTATTGTAAAGAAAGATCCACCAGCTGCACCACGCTCTACAGAAACAACAGCCAAACCATTTTTAACTTTATTTCTAATTCTAGAGTATGCTTTTAAAAGCTGATCATCAATAGATTTAGCGTATTCTTTAGATTTCTTTTCAAGTAATTTCTCTTCTTTTTCAGTCTCTTTTAAGATACTGTCTAATTCTTCTTTTTTTGCAGTTAAATGAGCTTCTTGTTTCGCTAACTTTTCTTTAGTCGCATTAATAACTTCATTTTTTCGCTCAATTTTCACTTTCGCTTCGTTAATTCTTTTCTCTGCCAATTCAATCTCTAAGCCTTGGTATTCTGTCTCTTTCTCTATAGACTCATACTCTCTGTTATTTCTAACATTTTTTTGTTGCTCTTCGTATTTTTTCATTAAAGATTTAGACTCTTCAATAGCTAAATTTTTATTATTGATGTTTGTTTCTAAATTAGCAACATCTTCATCTAAATTAGCAATTCGAGTATTTAAACCACTAACTTCATCTTCTAAGTCATTAACCTCTAAAGGCAATTCTCCTTGCACATTTCTAATTTCATCAATTCTAGAATCGATTAATTGTAAATCGTAAAGTGCTCTTAATTTTTCTTCAATCGTTACTTCTTTCTTCTTTGCCATGATGTTTATAAATAATAAATAGGATTTGTACTTTTTTCTGATAAAATGACTGCAAAATTAGTGTTTTTTTTTGTAAGATACTCAACTAATAAGTTTTTTGTGAATTGTTCGCTTTCATAATGTCCGATATCGGTTAATAAAATTTGCTTTTCTGCCTTAAAAAAATCATGATATTTAAAATCTGCACTGATATAAGCATCTGCATTTTGCTGTATGACATTTGCGATAGCAAAACTTCCTGACCCGCCTAAAACAGCTACTTTTTTTATAGTTTTCCCTACAAGTTCAGAATGCCTAATACAATTAGTTTTCATAGCTGATTTTACAAATTTCAGAAAATTTTTCTCACTCATTTCTGATGATAATTCTCCAATCATTCCCATGCCAATATCTTGATGTTGGTTGTCTAAACTTACAATATCATACGCTACTTCTTCATATGGATGATTTTCAAATAACGATTGCAATATTTTTTGTTCATTTTTACTCTCAAAAATAAGACTGATAAAAGTTTCTTTCTCTTGATGATTTTTCCCCTTTTCGCCAATTGTTGGATTAGAATTTTCGTTTCCTCTATAAGTCCCAATTCCAGAAATATTAAAACTACAATTATCATAATTTCCAATATTACCCCCGCCAGCATTAAAAAGGGAAGCTCTTAATTTTTCTGCATTATCTTCAGGAACATAAGTAGTTAGTTTTTTTATGAGTCCTTTTTTAGGCAATAATATTTGGTTGTTCTGTAAGCCTAAAACTTCGCATATTTTTGCAGAAACGCCGTTGTTGCTATTATCTAAAGCAGTATGTGTTGCATAAATTGCAATATCATTTTTAATTGCTTTCAATACAACACGCTCAACATAATTATTTCCATTCAACTTTTTCAGTCCGCTAAAAATAATAGGATGAAAGCTCACAATTAAGTTGCATTTTTTTGCGATAGCCTCTTCTACGGTTTCCTCTAAAGTATCTAAAGTAACTAAAATTCCCGTCACTTTTGTTTTGTAATTCCCTACGAGTAA
>Ga0256845_1002261_pt1 | contig 14190 bp, 9 predicted proteins | sample RiftiametaG_FD_189101 | JGI IMG/M metagenome (GOLD analysis project Ga0256845, IMG submission 189101) | Tube worm associated microbial communities from hydrothermal vent at the East Pacific Rise, Pacific Ocean - Riftia | ecosystem: Host-associated > Annelida > Integument > Unclassified ...
CGCACTGCGGGTCTTCGATGGCACCTTCCGCCGCTTCCGCGGACCCGCGACGCTCGGCACTCACGCCGGCCGATGGATCGATTTTCTGCGCCGCTGGTGGCGTCCGTCGCCCGACCTCGCTCGAGTCTCGCAGCTGTTGCGCGGGTGGGGGCCCGCTGGTATCGGGACCACGCAGCCCCTCGAGGCCGCTCTCGCTCAGCTGCGCTACGACCTCGGGGCCGGCGCCGCGCTGGGCGGCCGGCTGTCGGATCCGGCCGTCCGAGTGACGACCCCCATGGGGCTGCTCGGTGGCAGCTTCGAGCTGGTTGTCGTGACGGGGCTGGTCCAGGGTCGGTTTCCGCGCCGTCCCAGTGAGGACCCGATCCTGCCCGACGCTCTGATCGCACAGCTCAACGACGAACTCGGCACCGAACTGCTCCCGAGCCGCGAGCTTCAGAACCTCGAGACCCGCCGCTTTGCCGCCGCCGTGGGCTCCTGCAACGGACGTCTGTGGCTCTCGTCACCGGCGACGGAGCTGCTTGAAGGCCGGCCGCTGACACCGAGCGTGTTCATGCTCGAGGTCATGTCGACGCTCCTGGGTCGGCGGGCGAGCTACGCTGACCTCGACGAGCAGCGCGTGCGGGTGGGGAGTCGAGCGCGGCCATGGCCGAGGGAGGCTGCGCGCGCGCTGAGTCCCCTCGAGCATCGCGTGGCGACGGTGGTCTCGGACCCTCGGAGGGGGCTGTGTCGGATCGCGGCGAGCCCGTCGACGCGTGGGCTGCTCGGGCTCCATCGCGGCCTCGAGAGTGACGACCCGACTCCATGGACGGGCCGGATGCCGCCGACATTGATCGATGTTCCTGGCTTGGATGGAGCCCCCCTCGAGCCCAGAAAGATCACCAAGTTCATCGTCAGTCCAGGCGCCTACCTGGTCGAAGAGGTCTTGGGCATTCGGAGCCCTGTCCGGCTCTACGACCGCTCCGACCCCCTGCGCCCGAGCTTTCAAGACCGGATGATCCTCGATGCCCTCGGCGAGGCCCTGGATGCGGGCGGGCCGATGTGTCCGATCATCCCGATCATCCCGATCATCCCGATCATCCCCGGGTTCGAGGCGGCCTGGGAGCGGGCGATGGCGAGCTGGCGCGAGTATCGAGATGACGTCGACGACGAGATGGTGGCGCTCCTGCGCGGCTTGGCGCGGCAGCGGGTAGCGAAGCTCGAGCTGGTGGGCGCCCTGCCCCGGGGTAGGCGTGGGTTGGTGACGGGATGTGTGGTGTCTGGGCTTCCATGGGTCGTCGAGACGGAGATCGGCCGGCGTGTGGGTGTGGGGAGCGAGCTCGCACAGCTGCGCAGGGCCAAGCCGGCGCGCGGGCAGCTGGCCCGTGATGCAACGGAGCTGGTGCTCAGCGCGATGGTCCGACCTGAGGTCACCAAGCTGCGTGTGGTCGCTCTCGACGGGGCGATGGTCGAGGGCGAGGCGGCTGTCGAGGCGGCGCTCGTCACCCGGCGCCTGACCTTCGCCAGCACTTGCGTGATGGGGGGTAGCTGGTGGCCCTGGGGCTCGAAGCACCCGCTGCGGCTCACGGCCGAGCACGACGTCGGCTACGTGCACGGGGAGGCGTGGCCCGCCACACCGAGGAGGCCGACATGAAAGCGCAGGATCAGGGGACCCGCGACCGTGCGGTCCGAGAATTGAATCGCTCGATTGCGCTGTCGGCGGGCGCGGGGTCGGGCAAGACCAGCGTGCTGACTCAGCGGGTCGTCGAGTTGATGGTGCAGGGGACGCCCGCCTCCCGCATCGCGGCGATCACCTTCACGGAGAAGGCCGCGGGGGAACTGCAGGCGCGGGTCCGCGACGCACTGGAGCACCGCTTGGCCGCGGGGCTCCCCGTCCCGGAGGGCCTCCTCTCCAGCCTCTCCTCACTGGAGATTTCGACGATTCACGGCTTTTGTAGGCACCTTTTAACCGCCGAGTCCTTCGCTGCAGGGTGGGCACCCGACACGGAGGTGGTCCCCGATATCCTCGCCTCGCCCGAGGTTGCCGAGGGGTACCGCCGCTGGGAAGCGGGCTTTCGTCGCCGTCACCGTGCAGCCAGCTTGGTCATCTACCAGCTCGTCGAGCCCTGGACCTTGCGCGAGGGGGCGCAGCGCTTGCTCGGCTACCGCGACCTCCGACCCGCGTACAGCTTCTATAGCTTTGAGCCTGCAGACTCCTATCTGCAGCTTAGGATTTTGGCGGAGGATCTTTTCACCGCAGCGAGGGCCTGCACGAACCCAAGGCTCGACAAGCTGCTGCTTTCGACCCGGGGACTGTTCGCGGTGCTGCAAGATGCCTATACCCGGCCGCCGGTCGAAGCAGTCGTGCGTGTGCTGGCGAGCGGTGAGGGAGTCAAGGGCAGCCTTCGTCTTGGGCGCAAGGTCGATTGGCCAGGCAAGGGAAAACAGGTCTTCGCTAGGGTCGTGAGACAGTTTCGCACCTGGCGAAACCATGAAGTCGAGAAGCTTCATGGCCTCGTCGTTCGAGATCTGGCTGAGCATTTCTTGCCGGAGATCGATCGTGCCAAGGCTGGTGCCGCCGTCGCCGATTACGACGACCTGCTGTTTCGCGCGGCGCGGCTGCTGCGTGAGCGTCCGAACGCACGTGCGCGCCTCGCCGAGCGTCTCGAGGCTGTGCTCATCGACGAAGTGCAGGACACCGATCCCATTCAGGCCGAGGTAGCGATGCTGCTCACACGCGATCCCGCTGCGAGCGGGGAGTGGGATGCCCACCCACCCCGCAGCGGTCGGTTGTTCGCCGTCGGTGATATCCAGCAGTCGATCTATCGGTTTCGTCGCGCCGATCAGACCATTTGGCGTCGGCTCGAGTGGCTGATGGCCCAAGATGGCGAAAGGCTGTCGCTCAGCGAGAACTTCCGCTCGGTCCCCGGCATCGTCGAGTGGGTCAACTCGACATTTCGCGATCTCCCGGGCTACCAGCCTCAGCATCCTCATCGCAAACCCGCGCTGCTGACTCCGGTCGTGCGCCTGCCCCTGCCCCCGGCGGCCAGCGACCTCGACGAGCTCGCTGCGGTGGTGCGCTACATACTCGAGCTGGAGCGGAGTGGGGAGGTCGTCGATGAGCGTCACGGGGAGCGGCGGCCGGTCGTCTGGTCGGACATCATGTTGCTCTTGCCCTCATGGGCCAACGCCGACACGCTACAAGACACACTCACGCGCGCGGGCATCCCCGCGGTGGTCGAAGGTGGGACGTCCCTTTTTTTGCGTGATGAGATCCGTCTGGCGATCGCGGTCCTGGAGTGCCTGAATGAACCCGGCGACGAGCAAAGCACGGTGTTTGTGCTTCGCGGTCTATTTGGATTGACCTGGGAGGATCTCGCCAGGCATCGCGCTGCGGGTGGGGCGTGGCGCTATGGTGTGCCGAACACCCCCGAGGGGCCCGTCGCCGATGCTTTCTCGATCTTGCGCAGCCTCGCGCGCCGCCGCGGGCGTCGGAGCTGGGTCGCGCTCCTCGATGAGGCCCTCGAGCGCAGCCGTGCGGCAGCTGTGTGGGCCTTGCTGCGCGACGGCGAGGCCAGGCTCGCCAACCTCGACAAGCTCCGCGCGCTCATCCGCCAACTGGAGCTCAGGGCTCGCTCCCCCGCCGAGGTCTTGCGCTTGCTCGGGGACCTCGATCAGGAACAGGACCTCTCGCGCGTCGACGTCGGCGAAGAGGCCGTCCGCATCACCTCCTACTTCAAGGCCAAGGGCCTCGAGGCGCCCATCGTGGTGTTGTGTTTCGCCCGCCGTCGAGCCGAGGGCGTGCAGGCAGCCGTCGATCGCCACGAAAAGAAGGTCACCCTCAAGCTGGGGGCGCTGCGCCTCGTCGACTGGGCCCGCTACGAAGACGAGGAGAAGCTAGCGAACAAAGCCGAGCGGCGCCGGTGGATGTACGTGGCCGCGACCCGGGCTCGGGACCAGCTCGTCATCGTCGACCGTGAGCAGAGCAAGCTGATCCGCGAACACTTGGCCAGCGGGCTCGCGCTGGCGACTTCGATCGACCCGATGAGCTTGCCCGCCCCGAGAGGGGGGGGAGAGACCTTCACCGGCCTCGATGCCGAGGTCGACGCCTGGCTCGACGCGCCGCCCGACGAGCCACAGGAGGCTGACCCGACGCAGCTCTGGCATCGGCAGACGCTGGATGCGATCGCTCAGGGAAGGCGGGAGAGCACAGCGTGGAAGACCGTGCATGAGCTCGCCTCGGTCGAGCGTGTCACGGGACCGCGCTCGGCGGTCGGAGTGCTGGGGGGCAAACTCGTCCACGCGGTGATGGAGAACCTCGACTATCGCGCCAGCGAGGAGCGACAGCGGGCTCGGGTCGAGGCGCTCCTGCCTGGGCTCGCTCGGGAGCTCGGCGTCGGGTCCGAGCGGACGCAGCTGTGCAGACAGATACTCTTGCGTATTCTCGAGAGTCACGTCCTCAAGATGGCGCGCATTGCCCCTGAGCACTGGGTCGAGGTCCCCTTCTCCTACCGAGACGATGAGCATGAGTGCGTAGTCTCGGGGAGGATCGATCTCACCTTTCCGACCGACGAGAGCCGCGAGCGGTGGTACGTCGTCGATTGGAAGAGCGACCTCCCCCCGCGGGACTCGCCTGGCTGGCGCAACTACCAGGTACAGCTCGAGCACTACAAAAGGGCTGTGCAGAAGATCGTGCCGAGTTGCAAGGAGTGCGTCGTGAGGTTGGTCGGGCCGTTCCCTGAACTCGACGAACTGACCTTTCGCGAGCAACTCACGGAATTGCCGCCTGAGCTCGCGGTGGGGGTGGAGCAGCTGATGGGACGGGGGCTGCCGCGACCCCGGATTGGTCCGCGAGGTGCGGCGGAGACCGAAGCCGGGGTCGAGTTGACTTGGGAGTCGCAAAGGGTCGCGCTCGTCGTGAGGAGTATGGGTCCAGAACAAGAGGCGCGGGTGGGGGCGGGCTGGCAGGTCGTCGCGGCGGATCCCATCGCTCCTCGGTGGGTCGAAACAGCCCTCGAGCAGCTTGTCCGAGTCTTCGACCTCGACGCGGAACTCTAGGAGAAGGTCGAATCTCTTGCCGGGCGGGAATGGTTGGACCACTGGTCATCACTCGGCCACCGTGTTTGGCGCGGGCCGTCCTTGCGCGCGAGAACGGGGTCGGCAAAGAGCAAACGACGCAAGTCGTGGCGGATTCGTGTGTAGAGGCCGCCCTTCGGCCGGCCGGAGACGGTCGTCTTCGTCTGGTCGAGAAGCTCTGGGACAGCTTGGTCGAGGGGCGCGGTGACCAAGCTGGGGTTTCGCCGGGGATCCGGGCCGAGCTCGATCTCCGGTCGGCTGCTCACCGACGCGACCTTGCTGTGGCGCTGAACTGGGCATCAGACCCATCCTGGGCGCCGGGGCCGAGTGAGAACTTCATCGAGCTGATCCAATGGACGATCGCCGGACGGATGATCGGGTGGGCTCGCTTCCTGGAAATGCGCTCGCTGAAGTCTCGCGGCCTCGCGTTGCAGATACCGTCATGGTGATCGCTTGCTTCACATTGACGAGGCCGTAACGACGGTCCCTCGATCGACCGTTGAAAAATAATCAGTTGATGTACTGAATGAAGGCCCCCTATGGTGACTCCATGGTGAGCACGACAATTCGTCCGTGGCTGACGGTGGGTGCGCTCGCGTGGTCGCTCTCGCTCCTCGGTTGCTACCAGGGTGTCGGGGACGACCGCGACGAAGTCGGCGAGGACGGCGACGCCGACAGCGTGGGAGAGGGGGAGGACGGTGGTGAGGGCGACGGATCGGGCGACGGCAGCTCGGGGGAGGAGCTGCCCGCGCCCTCGCCCAGGGTCTATAGGCTGACTCACGAGCAGTGGGAGAACACCACCAAGGACATCTTCGGTCTCGGTGAGGTCAGCGGTCTCTCGAACCTGTTTCGCGACGACCCTCTCGTCGCAGGATTCATCTTCGACAACGATGCGAGCGCCCTCGAGGTCGATGAGGCGCTGTGGACCGGATACCGCGTGGCCGCCGGGACGCTCTCGGAGCAGGTCGTCTCAGACCCCGCTTTGTTGGCCACTTGGCTGCCCGACGAGGGGATGGGGGACGAGCAGCGGATGCTCTCGTTCATCGATCACTTTGGGACGCTCGCGTACCGGAGGCCGCTCACCGAGCAGGAGACCGGCGACCTGATCTCCATCTTCGAGGCCGCGCCCGCGCTCTACGACGACGGGCTCGACCCCTTCGCCGCCGGGGTCCGGCACGTGCTCGAGACCGTGCTTCAGTCGCCCCTGTTTCTGTACCGGGTCGAGAGCAGCAGCGAGATCGTCGACGGGGTCATCCCCCTGAGCGACTACGAGGTCGCCTCGCGCCTGTCCTACCTGCTGTGGAACACCATGCCCGACGAGGAGCTGTTCGCGGCCGCGGCCGCCGGCTCGCTCATGAGCATCGCTGAAGTCAGCGCTCAGGCCGAGCGCATGCTCGACGATGATCGGGCGGGCGAGGTCGTCGTCCGTTTCCATCATCAGCTGCTCGAGGTCGACAAGATCAGTACGATCGCGCCTTCGGCCAACGCGTTCCCGGACGCGCCCGAGAACCTGGCCGAGCTCGCGCTCGAGGAGCACGAGCGCTTCATCCGCGACGTCGTGTTCGGAGGCGGGGGCGGACTGGCGACCCTGCTGACCTCGAGCGAGACCTTCATCGACGAGTCGCTGGCTGCGGTCTACGGCGTCGAGGGGATCAGCGGCGACGAGTTTGTGCACGTCGACCTCGACCCCACGCAGCGCCGCGGTCTGTTCACGCAAGTCGGCTTCCTTGCGGCCAACTCCACCTCCCTCGACCCGGACCCCATCCACCGTGGGGTGTTCATGGCCAGGCGCGTCGCCTGTCTAGACCTCGGGGCGCCACCCGACGGTGTGCCGGCCCTGCCTCCTTTCGAGCCTGGGCAGACCAACCGCGAGCGGGTCGCGGCGCACACCTCCGACGTCCTGTGCGCGACCTGCCACCTGGCGACCATCAACCCCTTCGGCTTCGCCTTCGAGTCCTTCGACGCGATCGGAGCCTGGCGCGACATCGACAACGGTCAACCTGTCGACACGGCGGTCGAGGTCACCCTCGGCGACTACAGCGAGCCCGTGTCCGGTGCGGTCGAACTCGCCGATGTCTTGGCGGCGAGTGAGCGGGTTCACCAGTGCTACGTCGAGCACTGGATCGAGTATGCCACCGGTCAGAAGTCGACCAGCGCGGATCGACCCATGATCGACCGACTCGGGGGCGCGTCCCTCAACGAGCAACAGTCGCTCCACGACCTGCTGATCGCGCTCACGGTCTCGCCCGCCTTCCTCACCCGCGCCGCCCAGGAGCTGCCATGAACTCTTCGAGCAAATTTTCCCATTCTGGTCGCCGCGCCTTTTTGGCGGGCTTGGGCGGCGTCGCGCTCGGCCTGCCCTTCCTCGAGGGCCTCGCGCCCCGCCGGGCTCAGGCCGCCTCCGAGGGCATCGAACCCTTCGCTATCTTCTTTCGTCAGGCCAACGGCGTCGCCGCGGCTCAGACCACGGATCTGGGCGAGGAGGCCGAGCGGTTTTGGCCGCACGCCTACGGGGCCCTGAACCCCGGGAACGTGGAGGGTCGGGCCCTCGAGGTCTTGAGCGATCACCTCGACCGGCTCTTGGTGGTCGGGGGGGTCAACATGTATCCCTTCGACTACGGCGACGGACATGCCCGTGGAGCTCTCCAAGGCCTGACCGCGCGGGGCCCGACTGTCGCTGCACAAGGTGGCGACTCGGAGGCCAGCGGCGAGTCTCTCGACCACCGTATCGGCCGGGAGCTCAACCCGGATGGGCGCGACTCGCTGGTCCTCTATAGCGGGATGAGCGGTGGTTGGCTCGGGGGTCCCTGCATCTCGTATCGGGGGTCGGGGAACCGGCGCGCGGCCTTGCACAACCCCTTGATCGGCTACCAGACCATCATGGGTCTGGACAACAACCAGCTCGAGCTGCTGCTCGCTCGCCAGCAGAGCGTCAACGATCTCGTCCGCGATCAAATGCAGACCTTGATGGCCTCGCCGGAGCTGAGCAGCAGCGACCTGCAGCGCCTCCAGCTCCATTTTGACAGCATCCGGGACCTCGAGAACAACCTGACCTGCAACTTCGCCGAGGATCAGCTGGCGGCGCTCGAAGGCCTGTCGCCGGGCTACGGGAGCAACAACGGCGACGAGGTCTTGGCTGCCGCCAAGGCCCACATGCACGTGGCGGCCCTGGCTGTGGCCTGTGGCTACACGCGCTCCGTCTCGATCCAGGTCGGATCGGGCAACGACGGCTCGACTCGCTACCGGAACTTCGACGACGACTCGTTGATGGAGAACTACCACTTCATCTCGCACCGCCGGGCCTCACACGACAACAGTGGCGATCTGATCGAGGACGCCGACGCGCTGCACGGCATGGTCGATCGCCACTTCGCCTCGACCTTCGCCTATCTCCTCGATCTCCTCGAGGCCTACGAGCTCCCGGACGCCGGCAAGCTCATCGATTGCGGTATGTGCATCTGGTACAACGACAATGGAACGGGCCCCGGACACGCACGGACCAATGTCCCTGTCGTCATCGCGGGCGGGGCGGGGAACTTCCTGCGCCAGGGTCAGTACATTCAGGCCAGCGGCGGGGAGGGGGCCTCGGCCAACCACGCCCGCCTGCTCAACACCCTGGGCAGCGCAGCTGGGCTGCGCAACGGCGATCAGCTGATCAGCGACTTTGGGGACCCGAGCCTCGAGCGCTCCCCCCTGACCGAGCTGCTCGCTTAGAGCAGCCTGTGCTTGAATCCCTCGCGCCGTCAGGTGCATCTGATGACGTCGCGGGGGGACCGATTGGCGAAGCTCAGCGACTTCGGTCGTCTGAGACCGCGATCTCTTCTTCGATCGTCGTAACCTCGAAATAGTCGAGGTCGAGGGCTTTGGCCTCGCTGCGTCGGCTGAAGAGCAGGCCCTCCGCCTCGCGCAGCAGGTCGTCGAGCTTTCGGGGCTCGCTCAGGCTTTGGGTCACTGTATGGCCGAGCAAGCCCATCACGTCGATGGTCACGGGCAAAACGTGCTCGAAGTGATCCTTGATCCCGGTCATGAGCTCGGCGCCGAATCTCTCCTCGTCCCAGTGTGAGTGGCGGGTTCCGGGCCCGAAGTCGGTCTCGACGAGCATGTCCTTCAGGGCCGGCAACTCCTCGATGGCGGCTTCGCTAAAGGAGCCATCGGCCTTCTCGAACAGGGTGGCCCAGGTGTTCCAGCCGAATCCGAGCGTGTGGCCCAGTTCGTGGGCCATGGTTCCTGCGATCTCGGGGTCGGTGTACTGACGGAGGAACTTCCGATTGAACTGCACGCGCCCATACTGTAGCGGTCCATTGAAATAGGGTTCCCAAGCTCGGGCGATGATGTTCCTGTCGTCCCAGAATGTCCCTACCCGAATGACGATCGGGTGGCTGGGGGAGAGGTAGCTGTTCCAGAAGTTGCATGCCGTGCGGGTTGCAGCCTTGAGCCGTCCGCCGCGGTCGTCTTCGATTTTGTAGGTGATGATTGCCATGGTTTGTGTGCCGCCCAGTGAGGGGCGCCTCTTCAATGAAGTCCGTGGCGGCGACGGTTCCGTTCGTTTTTTTAGAGTTTTCGGGCGTGGGCTTGGGATCCCTTTGTCAGGGAGGGTGGGGATAGGGCGCTCGCTGGGCCCGCGAGCCGGCCGATGAGATCGACACGCCATCCCCACAGCGAGGACAGCGCTGAGGAAGAACTGCAGCCAAAGCCCCGAGTTCGCGGAGTCGATGGACCGCGAACTCGATGGGGCTGCTAGATCCGGGGCTGCTGGACCCGGGGCTGCTGGACCCGGGGCTGCTATGGTCCGGCGGCGCATGAAGATCGTCATCCCAGGGGGGTCGGGCCAGGTCGGAACCATCTTTGCGCGCGCCTTTTGTGCGCGCGGGGACGAGGTGGTGGTGCTCTCACGCCGGGCGAATGGCGATGGCGATGGCGACTCGGGCGCGAGGCCCTGGCGTCTGCGCCACTGGGACGGGAAGACGCTCGGGCCGTGGGCCAGCGAGATCGACGGCGCCGACGTGGTCATCAACCTCGCCGGGCGCACGGTCAATTGTCGCTACACCGAGGAGAACCTGCGGCAGATGATCGACTCGCGGGTCGACTCGACCCGGGTCGTGGGTGAGGCGATCGCGGCGGCCGAGCGCCCGCCTCCCCTGTGGCTGCAGATGAGCACGGCGACGATCTACGCCCACCGCTACGACGCCGCGAACGACGAGGCGAGGGGGATCATCGGGGGGAGCGAGGTCGGGGTGCCGGCCTACTGGGCGCGGAGTGTGGACATCGCCAAAGCTTGGGAGTCGACCCTCGACGCCGCGCAGACACCCGAGACCCGCAAGGTGGCGCTGCGCACCGCGATGGTCATGAGCCCCGACGCGGACGGTGTGTTCTCCGTCCTGGCCAAGCTCGTGCGCCTGGGCTTTGGGGGCCCCGTCGACGGGGGGACGCAGTACGTGTCCTGGATTCACGAGCGCGACTTGGTGGCGGCGATCGACTTCTTGATCGCCCATAGTGAGCTCGCGGGCCCCGTGAACGTGTGCGCGCCGACCCCCCTGACTCAGCGTGCGTTCATGGCCGACCTGCGTGCGGCCATGGGCCGTCGCCTGGGTCTGCCGGCGACCAAATGGATGCTCGGGATCGGGGCATTTTTCATGCGCACGGACACTGAGCTCCTGCTCAAGAGCCGCCGCGTGGTGCCCGGGCGCCTGCTCGAGGCGGGCTTTGGCTTCGAGTATGAGACCTGGGGCGAAGCCGCGCGCGAGCTTGTCGCGCGCTCGCGCGCTCAGGCGGCCGTCTGACTCTGGCCCCGCTTCGCTCGCTTCCCGCTGCCGTCTACCAACCCAGGAGCGAGGCGATGGCCTCGGCTTCCGGGCTGCGCGGCATGAACTTGCCGATGTTGACCGTGAGCACCAGGCAGGGCTCGCCGGGCAGGATCGTCATCTCGTGCACGATGTCGATGTCGGCCGACTGGATGTCGCCGCGCTCGAACTCGCGTTTGCGGGTCTCGTCGAACAGGCCCCCGGTGAGCACCAGATCGAGCTCGAGCCCGGCGTGGGCGTGAGTGGGGACGCCCAGGCCGGCGTGGGCGCGGGTCAGCCTGGTGATGGTGTCGGACCCGGGGACCTCGAACTCGAAGAACTCGAGGCCGTCGAAGGGGCGGGTCCAATCGAGGGTGGCGAGCGGCCCGAGGATCTCCAAGAGCGGCCAGGGGAGGACCTTGTCCCCGTGGGCCTCGCCAGCTCGAGCCGGGATCCCGGTCCCGGTCCCCATTCCCGTCCCCGTCCCCATCCCGCCGCCGGGCAGGTCGGGGGCCGAGAGCAGGCTGGCCATCTGCTGGGCCAGGCCATCCCCCCAGGCTTGGTCGGCGGGCCCGACCCGAGGAGCCGGGGCGCCATCCAAGAGCGCGCCGCCGATATCTTCGTAGTCGCTGATGGTCGCCCGACACTGGGGACACAAGGTCGCGTGGCAGGCTGTGATCAGCGCGTGCCCCGGGTCGGCGGACCCGACCGCGTACTCGAGCAAGAGCGCATCGGGGAGGTGGTGATCAACCATGACAGGGCTCCCTCATGCGAGTGCGGAGGTAGTTGAGGGCCAGCCGGAGGCGCGACTTGGCCGTGCCGATCGGGATCCCGAGTTGGACCGCGGCCTCCGCGATCGTGGAGCACTCAAGGTAGACCAACGACATGACGTCCTGCTGCTGTGTCGGGAGGGCGGCCATCTCCCTGCGGACCGCGGCCATGCGTCGGCTGCGGTCCGTGGCCGTGTCGGGTGCCTCGACCGTGGTCGTGCTCGCGGCGACGAAGGCCGGATCGAGAGGGTTGGGGGTCGGGCGACGGCGCCGGCGAAGCGCGTCGAGGGCCCGGTTCCTCGCGATGGTGAAGATCCACGTCGAGGGTGCGGCCCGGTGCGGGTCGAAGAGTTCGGCGCGACGCCACACCGTCAGCATGACCTCTTGGACGATCGACTCGGCATCCTCGACCCCTCGCCCGCGCACAAACACCAATAGGCGTGGCGCATAGCGACGACAGAGCTGATCGAAGGCGTCTTGGTCCCGTCGCTGGGCGATCGCCGAAAGCAAAGCTGTGTCCTGCATGGACGCGGCGGGGACTGTAACACGGGCGATGGCGTGATAACCGCGCCTCCCAGACCACCCCTCGGACCGCCCCTCGGACCGACCCCCGGCCCCGGGCGTCGGCCCGACTGGGCGCCGTGGAGGCCCGGCGGGGGAGACCGGCCATATGGAGGGGCGATCGCACGCCCTCTTGTACGCGCCGGGTCGGGATGCGGATCACATTTAATTTTCTTTCGAAAGTCGGTGATCCAGCGTCGCTGCGGCTGCGTAGAAGCTCCGACCCCGGCTCAGGGGGATGAGAAATAAGCATGAAACGAAATCACCAAATCATTCTTGGTACTGCTTTGCTGGCCGCGGCGTTGGTGCCCGTGGTCGCGGTCGCGGCCGACCACACCGACTCCCCGGCCGCTGCTGCCGACCTCGCGGCTGACCTGACCGACTTCTACGCTTGGCACAAAGACAACGGGAACCTGGTGTTGATCACCAACTTCGCGGGTCTCCAGGCCGCCGGTTCGACGGCGACCTACGACGCCGACGTGCTCTACGGCATCCATGCCGACCTCGACGGCGACGGTGTCTCCGATCACGACATCTGGGTTCGCTTCGGTGAAAATGGCGCTGGTGAGTGGGGCGTGCAGGTCGTGGGCCTGCCCGGCGAGGAGCCGCTCGTGGGTCCGGTCGGTGAGGCGCTGACCTCCGGCGCGGGAGCCATGGTCTGGGCTGGCGCTCGTGAGGACTCGTTCTTCTTCGACTTCGAGGGATTCACGGAGACCCTCGATACGGGGACCCTCGCCTTCGACGGCACCCGCGATTCCTTCGCGGGCACCAACGTCACATCGATCGTGATCGAGCTCGACGCGGACGCGTTGGCCGATGGCGGGGATTCTCTGAGCCTCTGGGCCACCACCGGGCGGAAGGGATAAGTCATGACCATCAAAAAACTACTTGTGAGCGCTCCTTTGCTCTGCGTCGCTCTGTTCGCGACCAGCGCGTGTACGGATGACGGCGGCAGCGAAGACGACGAGGTCGGTTCGACCGAGGACGAGTCGACGGACACCACCGATACGACGGACACCACGGATACGACGGACACGGACACCGACACCGAGACGGAGACCGAGACCGAGTCGGACACGGAGACCGAGACCGGCGACGATCCCTTCGTCTTCGACGAGTCGCCCGCTGGGGACTACGACCAGATCGACCGGGCTGGCATGCCCGCGGTCAACACCGCGCTGATCTCCTCGAAGGACGCCTACAACGCGGACTCACCCGAGAGCGACATCGCGCTGGACTACCTGAGTGAGATCGGTGCCGCCCTCACGGGTCTGCACGCCGCCCTCGACGACGACCTCGAAGGTCTCGGCCTGACCCCCTGTGCCGTCCAGACCTGCGCCGAGCAGGGCGGACCCCTGGTGATCCCCGACACCCTCAAGATCAACCTCGAGATGCCGGCCGGTTTCCCCAATGGACGCCTGCTCACAGACCCGGTCATGGACGTGACCTTGGCGGTCATCTTGCTCGACCTCGGCGATCACACCGTTTTGGACCTCGTGGGTGTGAACCCGACCGAGAACGACGTCCCCTTCCTGGCTGAGTTCCCCTACCTCGCCCCGCCCAACTAGGGCTCGTCGCATCGCGTGCGCACCTTCTTGCTGTCGCTGAGGTGCGCGCGCGATCTTTGCTTTCTATTCTGTATTTTTCCCCTCGACCCAATCGACGATTTTCAATGACTTCCCTCGCTCCATTTCGTTCGCGCTTCGCCTTGACCCTCGGCTTGGGCGCGACGGTGCTCTTGGGTGCGGCCTGCCTCGACGAGGCCCAGGACCCCCAGGGCCCCCAGGACCCCCAGAACATGGGCGAGACCCTCGAGCCGGCGCCCTACAGCTTGCCTGTGGGCGCGGCCCTGCACACCGACGCGCTCGCGGAGACCGAGGCTGCGATCGCGAGTTGGAGTGCGCAGGCCGAAGCCCAGCCCTCGAGCTGGTTTCCCCTCCAGCTCCTGGTCGGATCACACGCCAAGCGCGGCCGACTCAGCGGGAGTTTCGACGACTACGCCCGGGCCGACGTAGCCCTCAACGAGG
>Ga0256845_1002262_pt1 | contig 14190 bp, 15 predicted proteins | sample RiftiametaG_FD_189101 | JGI IMG/M metagenome (GOLD analysis project Ga0256845, IMG submission 189101) | Tube worm associated microbial communities from hydrothermal vent at the East Pacific Rise, Pacific Ocean - Riftia | ecosystem: Host-associated > Annelida > Integument > Unclassified ...
TGTTTATTTTAATAAGTTATTCAAAAATAAACAAGTTATCATTCTTCTCTTTTCTTACTCCATTTCGCTACGCTACATTACGTAAGAAAAGAGAAGGGAATACACAACAACGTAGTGAAACTAATCATTTAAGAGTTTAGGTCTCACTTCTAAAATCTAACGTTTTTAAAAAAGACGGGGGAAATCAACAACCCCCGTCTTTGCTGAAAATACTATCAATCACTAATCGAGTATTTTCACAACTAAAAACATCTTTTAATCTTCACCTAAGCTCCAAGACAATTCTATATTCGAATCGGCTGGGCTTACCCGTATATATCCTTGCATTTCTTGGTGAAGTGCAGAACAAAAATCAGTACAATACATTGGCCAAACACCTACTTGTTTTGGTTCCCAAACCAAGGTTTCAGTTGCTCCTGGCATAATAAGCAATTCAGCTGTATTAGCACCAATTACTGCAAAACCGTGCGGTACATCGAAGTCTTGTTCGTGGTTTGTAATGTGAAAGTAAACTTTGTCTCCAACTTTTACACCTTCAATATTATCAGGGTTAAAATGGCTTCTAATCATATTCATATAAACATGTACTTCTTTACCTTCACGCTCTACTCTAACATCACTATCTTGAATAACAGCATATTTGTGTTTGTTTTCCGCAAGCTTATATATTTTTCTCGAATTTGGCGCCACTAATTCCGCAGGAATACCAGCAGCATAATGAGGTTCTCCTATAGTAGGAAAATCTAACAACAGTTCCATTTTATCACCCGTAATATCGAATAACTGAGCAGATTGTGTAAGCTCTGGACCTGTTGGAAGGTATCTGTCTTTTGTAATCTTGTTCAATGCTACAAAGTATTTACCAAATGGTTTACGAGAGTTTCCACCAGGAATCATACCATGACCTACAGAGTAAAATACTGGCTGACGGTCTAACACTTCCCATGTACCAACTTTCCATTTTACTACTTCAGAAGAAATAAAGAAGGTAGTATACGCATTTCCTTTATCGTCAAATTCTGTGTGAAGTGGCCCTAGACCTGCTTGTTTTACAACACCTGCAAGGATATCATCAAATTTTAAGATTGGAATACCGTATGCTTCACCATCAAATTTTTTGTTTTCGACAGCATCGATCATTTTGGTAAAACTGTGAACTGTTAAATCTGCAGAAAGCTTTCCGTTACCTACAATGTATTCTCCTGTTGGGTCAACATCACAACCATGTGGCGATTTTGGGGTTGGCAAGAAATAAACTGCTCCAGGAACATCCATTGGGTTTACCGTAAGAACTTCATCCATCATAGTAGAAGTAGCAGTATGCGTATCTTCATCCAAAATATTGTGTGCGTATTTTGCAGGAACTTTAGTTCCACCACCGTTATTAACATATTCTTCGATTACTTTCCAATTTACGGCAGCAATAAAATCTTTATCATTTTGTGAAGCATTTACCTCAAGTAAAGAGTGAGCTTCTTCAGTGTTATAAGTAGTAAAGAAGAACCAACCATGACTCTTATTGCGACCAGGGTGCGAAAGGTCGTAATTAAATCCAGGCATCATAAGCTGGAATTTAATCGCCATATGCCCTGTTTCAGGTGCTACACTAATAAATGTAAGTGCTCCTTTAAAGTTTCCTTTGTAGTCTTTAATAGACATATCTTTCTGAGGCACTGGTACAGAAAAGCGTGTTCCTGCTACCACATACTCTGTGTTTTCAGTTATAAATGATGAACTGTGATTACCCGCACTGTTTGGAATTTCAATTATTTCTTCCGTTTTAAAACTTTCTAAACCAATTCGTGCTATACGTGGTGTGTTGTTCCCATTAATAAACACCCAGCGACCATCTAATACACCGTTTGTTTGTGAAATATCTGGGTGGTGAGAATCGTCCCAAGGCACAAAGCCATACGATGTGTTCAGCATAGGTTTTGTTTCTTCAGTATACCCCCATCCGTTTTCTGGATTTTGTGAGAAAACAGGAAGCACTTTAAGTAAACGTCCTGATGGCAATCCGTATACAGCAAGTTGACCACTAAATCCACCAGATACGAAAGCATAAAACTCATCGAGTTCACCTGGAGCAACGTACACTTTTTCAGCGACATTGGTGGCCAAACCACCCTGCCCCTTATTTCCTCTTTTGTTTCCGCCATTGTTACAGCTCACTAAACTGGCAACCATAATCAAGGAGATCAAAATATTGATTGTTTTTTTCATCTTTCTATGTATTTATATTACTTAATTGATTAGTTAGTTCGCTGGTAATATCACTTTATCCACTACGTGTACAATTCCATTGCCCGCTGGAATACTTGCAAGAATTTTTGCGCCTCCCACATAAACATCTTCACCTTTCACTTCTACGGTGGCATCATTGCCATCTGCCTGTCCAACTTTCTTAAATTTTTTCAAGAAATCTTTTGAATAGTTACCTGGCGTTACGTGATGCTTAAGTATCGAAGCTAACTTTTCTTTATTTTCAGGTTTTAAAAGATCTTCCACAGTTCCTGCTGGCAAGGCATCGAAAGCTGCATTGGTAGGTGCGAAGACCATTAAAGGTCCAGCATTTACCAATGAATTCTCCAACCCTACAGCCTGTACTGCTGCCACTAGCGTTGTGTGGTCTGGTGAACCGATTGCAATTTGGAGCACGTTAGGTTTTGATTCATCATCTTCGATAAATGCCTGCCCTTTGTTACTAACTGAGGCATCGCTTTGAGTGGAACTTTCAACATTAGTTTCCGTTTCGTTGTTTGTTTCGTTTTTACAGGCTGAAAACAAAAGCAGTGCAGCCGTAACAAATAGTAATTTGAATGTTGTTTTCATTTTAGTTTTGGTTTTTAAAGCCTTGCAGAGCCTAAACCCTGCAAGGGGATTTGGTTGTTTAAGTATATAGATTAAAGTGTTCTAAAATATTCTAACACTTGTCTGGCTTCTTCTTCGGTCAGGTTTTGATTCGCCATCGGGGAGCCATTAAACTCTATTAAAAGAGCTTTGGCTAACGGGTCTTTTTTAATCATATCTTCCGGATCTAAAATCATATTCATAATCCATTCTGGAGTACGTCTAAGTAAGATTCCTTTTGGAGCTGGACCAATAAATTTTTTATCTGGTTTGTGGCAAGCCATACATTTTGTTTTGTAAACTTCCATTCCTTTGGTGGCCATTGCTTGATCAATCTCCGCAGGAAGCACTAAGTTTTTAATTGGGCCAACCCCTTTATTTGTTAAATCTATCATTTCTGAAGGCTTTACAGTTGTTTCTGGTTCTGCCTTAGGAGTTTCAGTAGCAACTGGCTTTTGTCCAATTTGGATACCGTCTTTCTTTTTTTCTTCTTTTCCGCCACAGCTAATCAAGGTCATGATTGCAATTGCTGCTAGTGATTTCATTATGTTTTTCATAGTTGTTATAATTATTTATACGACAAAATTAGTGTGAGAGCATTAGATAGAATATGATTTTCGTCATAAATGAGATTTTTTTATCCTTTAATCCTCAAAACAAAGATTACAAGGTTTTGAAGAATTAATTATGATGAAAGTCATTTTTAAACATATTCTTAAAAAGTACTTTTGAAAAAACAAAAGACTATGAGAAACATTCTATTACCTACAGATTTTTCAGTGAATTCAAAGAATGCGATTAAGTTCGCAATAAAGTTTTTTGAAGGTGAAACTTGCACGTTTCATATTCTTAATTCTCAAAAACCATCTGGCTATTTAACCGCCGATGTGATTTCTGGCGCTCCAGGAAATTCGGTTTATGAAGGTGTTTTGAACGATAATAAAAAGGAACTTGAAAAAATGGTTCAATTTTGTGAATCAGTTTCTGTAAATGAAGATTTTACTTTCATCCCAAAATTAGATTTTGATAATATAGTAGATGCAATAAACCAAGCGGTTACCCTGAATAGTACTGAACTTATTGCTATGGGAACCAACGGAGCCACTGGCGCAGAAGAAGTGGTTTTTGGGAGCAACACTTTAAAAATTATAAGAAATGTTAATTGTCCCGTTATCGCCGTTCCAACAGGATATGCTTTTGAAAAAATTCAATCGGTCTTGCTCTCCCTCAATTATCAAAATGATGTTACGAGCAAAGAATTAGCAATCCTTTTGGGAATAGTAAAAAAACACAAAGCATCGTTAAAAATTCTAGAAATAGAAGAAGAAAAAATTGAACTTGTACCACAAAAAAGCAATCAAGAAGAACTATTTAAAGAAATAACTATCGAGCATTTTTGTATTAAAAATCTTCCTGTACCGATGGCTATAAATGCTTTTGAACAGTTAATACCAGTTCAGCTTCACGTAATGTTTGTGGAGCGTAAAAAGTTTTTGGATCGCTTCATTTTTGGATCGGATACTTCAAGAATTAGTTATAGTTCGCGCGTGCCCTTATTGGTTTTACATAAATAATTTAAACTTTCCTTGGAGTTTAAACCTTGAAAATATTCTCTTAGTTTACTATCAAAAATTTATTCTTTTTAAGCGTTCGCACAAGGGTTTTTACATAATCGCGAATAGTTTTTGAAGCTTTTGGTGGATTTATAATATCTATATTTCCACGCCATATTAAATCTTTTTCCTTAGAGGGGCAGAGACAATATAAAGAAGTTTCAGTATTGTAAACTGGGTAATCCTCAGTTTGTTCGTTGCCGTAAACGAGCTTATTTTCATTATAATAATCACTAAAAGATTCAAAATTTTTATTCAGATTCCGATAAGATTGTACAATAGTAACCTTACTTTCCTGTCCTGTAACTTTAGAAAATAGAACCGCATCAAAGCCTGCGGCCAAAAGCTGTTTTTCAAGATTTGCTAAATTCTCTTCAGATTGGTTAATCTCATCCACGGGAACTTCAAAATAATCAACGCTTTTTACTGCAGTCACGTTTTCTGCCTCTAAAGCTTTCACTAGGCTGTATTCAAATTGGCGCTGCAAACCGCCATCTGGTGTTAAACCGACTACTAATACTTTATTGGCTTGAAAATTTGGACTTTCCTCATTTATGTATTCATCCACCAAACGACTGCTGGAACAACTGGAAAGCAGTAATGCGAAAACCAAAAGCGTAAATAATCTTTTCATAGCGTTTTAATTAGTCAGAGCAATTATAAAAGTAAGCGTATGTAAATATACAGTTCTCTTTTTCAAATTTTGATTTGAATATAAAGGAAGGAATAAACCTACAGGATTTTAGCAATTTCAAGTATGATAATTATCATCCAATAGCGTAGAGGTTTGAAAATAAATCATAATAATTATTATGTGTAAATAAATTAATTACCTTTGTTAACCAAACGGTTAAATCATAAAGTTGAAAAATGGCAAAGACGAATAAAAACAAGGACACCGAGGGGCAAATACTAGAAGCAGCCAAGGACGTATTCCAAAAGAAAGGAATGGATGGCGCGCGAATGCAGGAAATTGCTAATGAAGCAGGTATAAACAAAGCAATGCTTCACTACTATTATCGCAGCAAACAATTGCTTTTTGAAGCGGTTTTCAGTAATGCATTTTCGCTTTTAGCGCCGCAGCTTAACAAAATTATGAATGATGATTCCTCAATAGAAAAGAAGGTGAAAAATTTCACCAGCAATTACATTTCCTTTATATCGAAGCATCCCTACTTGCCCAATTTCATCATTCAGGAATTGAATAGGAACCCGAAGTTTTTTGAAAAAATTCAAAAAAGCGAAGCTTTCCCAACGCTTGAAAAATTTAAAATTCAAGTAAAAGAAGAAGTTGAAAAAGGCATTTTAAAACCTATAGAAGGCGAACAGCTTTTTATAAATATTATTTCGTTGAATATATTTCCTTTTGTCGCAGCGCCTTTAATTAAAGGGTTTTTAAAAATTGAAGACAAGGGATTTAAACAACTAATGCAAGAGAGGAAAGTTGCGGTTTCTGAATTTATTATCAATTCAATAAAGAAATGAAAAAGATAGCATTCATACTATTCGGAGTTTTACCCATACTAACGTTTGCACAACAAACGCTCAGTTTGGAAGATTGCTACGCCCAAACCGAAAAGAACTATCCGTTGGCAAAACAAAAAGGTTTATTAGAAGAAAAGCTAAATTCTGAAATTAAGATTTTAGAAAAGGAAAGACTTCCAAAGTTAGACTTGAACTTACAGGCTACTTACCAATCCGATGTTATTGAATTTCCTTTAGTAATCCCAAATTCTACTATTGAACCACCCAATAAAGACCAATATCGTGCAACCTTAGACGCAAACCAATTAATATATAACGGCGGAAACATTGCTGCGAATACAAAGCTGAAAACCGCAGAACTAGCATCGCAACAGCAACAAATTACAATTAATCTTTACTCTTTAAAAAGCCGCATCAATCAAAATTACTTTAGTGTTTTGCTTTTTCAAGAACGGGAAAAACTGCTCCTTTCAAAAATGGAACAGCTCGATGCTCGCTTAAATGAAGCAAACGTTGGAGTGAAATATGGCGCGGTCCTCCCCGCTTCTGAACAAATATTAAAAGCAGAACTTCTTAAACTAAAGCAACAAATTTCACAAATCAAATTCGATAGAAAAAAAGCACTCAACAATCTCTCTTTATTGCTTTCTCAAAACTTAGACAGTGATATAACTTTAGTGAATCCAGACATTTTGGTCGCCCCAGAAATAGAATCGCAACGTCCCGAATTGGAACTTTTCGACCTGCAAGAAATGCAATTGGAAGCTTTAAAAGAAGTACTTTCAAAAAATAACTTCCCCAAGCTTTTAGGATTTGCACAAGCTGGTTATGGTAATCCAGGGTTGAATATGTTGGACAATTCATTTCAGGATTTTTATATGATTGGGTTGAAAATGAATTGGAACTTTTTCGATTGGGGAAAAATGAAAGAGAAAAAACAAGTTGTAGATATTTCAAAAGAAATAGTTTCAACAGAAAAAGAAACCTTTTTGCTAAACAATCAAATGCAACAAAAAGAAGCTGAAAATGACATTGATAAATATGAAATCATGCTCCAAAAAGACACTGAAATTATAGAGTTACGTGAAAGGGTTTTACAAACCACAACTTCACAATTGCAAAACGGAGTCATCACTTCTTCAGAATATATTACGGAACTCAACAATCTATATGAAGCGAAGATTGACGAGCAATTGCATAAAATACAATCGTCACTTGCAAAGGCGAATTATAAAGTAATTAAAGGAGATTTCAATTAAATAGTTATGATGAAAAATATAAAAATATTGTTTTTGGCAAGCTTATTTGGAAGCCTATACTCCTGCTCCAACAGTGAAAAAGCCGATGGCTACGGTAATTTTGAAGCTACTGAAATTACAATCTCCTCGGAAGCAAACGGGAAGCTTGAATTTCTGAATTTAAAAGAAGGACAGATTTTAGAAAAAGGAGCATTAGTTGGACTGGTTGATACAACGCAACTATATCTAAACAAACAGCAATTGCTCGCTTCAAAAGCAACGGTTGCTTCAAAATCGGATGGTGTTTGGTCGCAAGTGAGTGTTTTGAACCAACAATTACAAACGGCAAAAACCGAACAACAGCGCATTCAAAATATGTTTACTGAAAACGCCGCCACCCAGCGTCAATTAGATCAGACCAATAGTCAAGTGGACGTTTTTAAAAAGCAAATTCAAAATGTGGAAACCCAAAATGCGCCCATCATAAACGAGGTGAAATCTATCAATGCTAAAGTGGCACAAATTGAGGATCAGCTATCAAAATGCAGTATCATCAACCCAAAAAAAGGCACTGTGCTTACCAAATATGCCGAAGTGGACGAGATAACTTCATTTGGAAAACCGCTTTATAAAATAGCCGATTTGGAAGAAATGACACTTCGTGTTTACGTAAGCGAAACACAACTTTCGAACATTAAAATTGGGCAGCAAGTAACCGTGAAAATTGATACCGGCGAAGCAATGAAAGATTACGAAGGAACTATTAGTTGGATTTCGGCTTCGGCAGAATTCACCCCAAAAATAATTCAAACCAAAGAAGAGCGGGTAAACTTGGTTTATGCAGTAAAAATTACAGTAAAAAACGACGGCAGCCTAAAGATTGGCATGCCTGCAGAGATGTGGATAAACAATCTATAAATAGAAAAAAATGGAAGATACTAGCGATAATCTAGACACCTATTTAGACAATCATTTTATACACCGAAGTAATTGGTTGCGAGCGGCTGTTCTTGGCGCTAACGATGGTATTCTATCCACCGCCAGTATTGCTATTGGGGTTGCTGCGGCGAGTGCTACGAGAGACCCGATAGTTTTGGCAACAGTAGCGGGCTTGGTGGCTGGAGCATTATCAATGGCGGCAGGTGAATACGTTTCAGTTAGCTCACAAACAGATATTGAAAAAGCTGATATTGAACGAGAAAAAATAGAATTGGCAGAAATGCCAGAGATAGAATTACTTCGATTAGCAGAAATCTATGAACAGCGCGGTCTAAAAAAAGAAACAGCGCTAATTGTGGCAAAAGAATTCACCGAAAAAGATGCCTTGGCTGCACACGTTAGGGATGAATTGGGAATAAATGAAATTAGCCAAGCAAAACCAATACAAGCTGCATTAGCTTCTGGGGCTTCATTTGTTGCCGGTGGAATTCTCCCGCTTTTTGTAACGCTATTACTTCCCTTAAAAAATTTAGAATTTACGCTATACGGTTCAGCAATATTTTTCCTAATAATTTTAGGAATAGTTGCTGCCAAAACAGGTGGCTCGAGTATCTGGAAAGCAATTATTAGAATTACTTTTTGGGGAACTTTAGCCATGGGAATTACAGCGTTAATCGGGTATCTTTTTGGAATAAACCTTTAATCACATTAAACATAATAAATATAAAAACACACATTATGAAAAAAACAATTTTATCATTAGCAATCGTTTCAGCAGTATTAATAAGCTGTAACGAAACAAAACACAAAGAAGGAAGGACAGACTCCGTTGAAGCTACCGAAGAAGTTCACGAACACCAAATGGAAGAAATGACAACCGAAAAGCATGTAATGAACAATGAATGGGTAAAGGAAATTAAACTAGACAATGGCAACAAGTGGCAGGCAAATATAGAAACTACCGAAGGGGTGAATAAAATGCTCAGCTCGGTTAAATCCAGTGAGCCAAAAACCGTGGAAGATTATCACGCTTTAGCTTCAAAACTAAACGACGATAAAAATGTAGTGGTTAAGAAATGTACGATGGAAGGTCCTTCGCACGACAATCTACACGTTTTTCTTCACCCACTTATTGAGAAAATTGAAGCCTTAGGTAAAGTTTCAACTCCCGCCGAAGGTGCTGAAGTTACAGCAAGCATCAAAGAAAATCTTGATGGGTATTATGAGTATTTTAAATAAAGAAATCATGGAAAAACATAATTATAATGTAGATATCACCTGGCGACAAGAACGTAAAGGACTGATGTGTTCGCCAGAATTGGCAAGTGGTAGTTCTATTACTGCTAACTGCATTGAAGTTGCCACACCGCCAGATTTCCCAAAAGGAATGCCGAATATTTGGTCGCCTGAGCATCTTTTTACCGCCGCCGTTAGCAGCTGCTTAATGACAACTTTCTTGGCGATTGCCGAAAACTCAAAGCTGGATTTTTCTGGTTTCAGTTGCAAATCGAAAGGAATTATGGAAAAAGTAGATGGTAAATATTTAATGACGGAAGTAATTCTGGAACCAACCGTAACCATCAAAGACGAAAAAGACCGCGAGCGTGCGGAGCGAATCGTTCAAAAATCGGAAGCCGCTTGTTTGATTTCAAATTCTATAAAATCGAAGATTACGATGGAAGTTACCATCAACATTGCGTAATGATAATTAATATTGGTATTTAGAAAATCACATAGTTTTCAATAATGACATAGGACAAAAGGACATAAGACGTCTATTTTATATTTCTTAACGAAAGAGCATACGTTTAAATAATCTTTTAACTTTTTTAATAAATGAGCATTTCCCTCAGCAATATCAGCAAATCCTACAAAAAGGTAAAAGCGGTACAGGACATTTCGTTTGATGTGAAACCGGGCGAACTTTTTGGTCTAATCGGACCTGATGGCGCTGGGAAAACAACCATTTTTAGAATTTTGACAACGCTTTTAATTCCAGATAAGGGTGTTGCCAATGTAGCAGGATTTGATGTTGTTAAAAATTATAAAGCTATTCGCAATTCCGTAGGTTATATGCCGGGGCGATTTTCGCTTTATCAAGATTTAACGGTAGAGGAAAACTTGACATTTTTCGCTACAATATTCGGAACAACCATTGAAGAAAACTACGATTTAATCAAAGATATTTATGTGCAAATCGCACCATTTAAAGACCGACGCGCAGGAAAACTTTCGGGAGGGATGAAGCAAAAACTTGCTCTTTGTTGTGCGTTAATTCACAAACCCAAAGTGCTTTTTTTAGATGAGCCAACTACGGGCGTAGATCCAGTTTCGCGTAAAGAATTTTGGGAAATGCTGAAAAGATTGCAGAAAAAAGGAATAACCATTTTGGTTTCAACACCATATATGGACGAGGCAGCTTTATGCGACAGAATTGCATTGATTCAAGATGGTGAAATTTTAGAGATTGACACGCCCGAAGCTATTGTAAACAAATTTCCAAAAACCATTTACAATGTGGGTGCAAATAATATGTACAAGTTGATACAATCGCTTCAAAACTACGAGCATTTGTACAGCGTATTTCCGTTTGGAGAGTTTGTGCATTACACAGACAAAAGGGATTCTTTTGAAATAGCAGATCTAAAATCTTATCTGCAAAACAAAGGACTAGCAAACATAAGCATAGAAGCCACGCAACCCAACATAGAGGATGCGTTTATGGAATTAGCGAAATAATGAAAAAGGAAAATGTTATAGTAGCGCAAGAATTAACAAAGGCTTTTGGCGATTTTAAGGCTGTAAATGCAATCAGTTTTGAAGTTAAAAAAGGTGAAATCTTTGGGTTTTTGGGTGCCAATGGCGCTGGGAAAACAACAGCGATGAAAATGCTGATAGGTATTTCAAAACCTTCTTCGGGCCAAGCAACTGTAGCAGGATTTGATGTCTATACCCAAACCGAGTCTATCAAAAAAAATATTGGTTATATGAGCCAAAAATTTGCGCTTTATGACGATTTAACGGTGAAAGAAAACATCACCTTTTTTGGAGGCATCTATGGTTTGTCTAGAGCAAAAATTAAAGAAAAAAGAGAACAATTGATTACCGAACTTGGTTTGGAAAACATCAGTAATAAATTGGTTGGTTCCCTGCCTTTGGGCTGGAAACAAAAGTTATCTTTTTCAGTATCACTTTTACATGAACCAAAGATTGTTTTTTTAGATGAACCCACGGGCGGCGTTGACCCAATTACCCGTAGACAGTTTTGGGAAATGATTTACAAAGCAGCAGACCAAGACACCACAATTTTCGTAACCACCCACTATATGGACGAAGCAGAATATTGCGATCGCGTTTCCATAATGGTGGAAGGAAAAATAGAAGCTTTGGATACACCAAAAAAACTAAAAGAACAATTTAAGGTTGACTCAATGAACGATGTGTTCTTGAAATTAGCGAGGAACATTGAATAATAACAAACCTAACAGGTCTTAAAGACCTGTTAGGTTTACGGAAAACAACATGAAACGATTTATAGGTTTTATAAAAAAAGAATTCTACCATATCTTCCGAGATAGGCGGTCGTTATTTATACTATTTGGTATGCCTATTGCCCAAATATTACTTTTCGGATTTGCTATTACTAATGAAATAAACAACGTGGATATCGCTGTTTTAGATCATTCAAAAGATGCTACTACAGAAGAAATTATCAATAAAATTTCAGCTTCAAAATACTTCACAATAAATGAAATGATTGCTCGGGAAGCTGATATTGAAACCGCTTTCAAAAAAGGAAAAATTAAAGCCGTATTAAATTTTGAAAAAGATTTCAGTAGAAATTTAATCAAAGAACAGCACGCGACTATTCAGATAATAACCGACGCCACCGACCCAAATACGGCTAATTCAATAACCAATTATATTAATGCAATTCTTCAAAACTATCAGCAAGAGAAAAATAAAGGCATAGTTGTAGAATATCAAATAGTTCCACAAACACGGATGGTTTATAATCCGGAACTCAAAAGCGTTTTTATGTTTGTCCCTGGGGTTATGACGATTATTTTAATGCTGGTTTCGGCTATGATGACTTCAATCTCCATCACCCGAGAAAAGGAACTAGGGACAATGGAAATCCTGCTAGTGTCACCATTAAAACCCTTTCAGGTTATTATCGGGAAAGTGGTTCCTTATATTTTTCTATCGGTAATAAATGCAGCTGTAATAGTGGTTTTGAGCATTTTTATATTTAAAATGCCAGTCCAGGGAAGTCTGTTTCTATTAGGGGCGGAAAGTATTTTATTTATAATAACTTCATTGGTATTGGGTATTTTAATCTCAACTATTTCAGAAACACAGCAATCCGCAATGATGATTTCCCTAATGGGTTTGATGCTTCCTGTAATATTACTTTCAGGTTTTATCTTTCCGATATCGAGTATGCCAGTGCCACTTCAAATAATCAGTAACATAATTCCTGCAAAATGGTTTATCATCATCATTAAAGGTATTATGCTGAAAGGGGTTGGGATGGCATATGTTTGGAAAGAAACTTTAATATTAATCGGGATGACTATATTCTTTATAGGCTTAAGTGTCAAAAAGTATAAAATACGATTGGAATAATGAAGACCATCGGCTATATCATACAAAAGGAGTTCAAACAAATCTTTAGAAATAAAGGGATGTTGCCTATTATTTTTATTCTGCCAATTTTACAACTGGTCATTCTCTCAAATGCGGCTACGTATGAAGTGAAAAACATCAAGTTTGCATACATAGATTACAATCATTCCTCAACCTCCCGCCCACTGATTGAAAAGTTTAATGCATCAACTTACTTCAATGTTTTAACCGATTTCCCTTCACAAGAAAAAGCTAGTGCTGCGATGCTATCGGGGCAAGTTGATGTGATACTAGAAATACCAAATAATTTTGAAAAAAACCTACTGAAAGATAAAACGACAGATTTATCCATAACCATTAACGCTATTGACGGCGCGGCAGCTGGTGTGGAAAGTGTTTATGTGAATCAGATTGTTCAAAGCTTCAATAAAGATTTTAAAATGAACATAATGGACACTTCAAAAAAGGTTATGCAACCCGTGTCTATTGAAAGTATCCCATCGTTTTGGTACAATACTACTTTAGATTATAAAACATTTATGGTGCCTGGAATTTTGGTATTATTGGTTACAATGATAACCCTATTTCTCTCAGGGATGAATATTGTTCGCGAAAAGGAAATTGGTACTTTGGAACAGATTAATGTAACGCCCATCAAAAAAAGTCAGTTTATTATTGGGAAACTATTCCCTTTTTGGGTTATTGGCATGGGGCTGTTAACCATTGGGCTGATTTTGGCAAAAGTAATTTTTAATATTCCTATGTTGGGTAGTTTAATGCTACTCTACGCCTATACTTCAATATACATTTTAGTAATTCTGGGGATGGGATTACTTATTTCAAATTTCACTGATACGCAACAACAAGCCATGTTTATTGCTTGGTTTTTTATTGTGATTTTTATTTTAATGAGCGGCTTATTCACCCCAATAGAAAGCATGCCAAAATGGGCGCAGATAGTAACGGAATTCAACCCAATAAAATATTTTGTAGAGATTGTACGGATGGTATTATTGAAAGGTTCTGGTTTTATGGAAATTCTTCCTCAATTCTTAAAAACACTGCTTTTTGCTATATTAATGAATGGCTTGGCCGTTTGGAGTTATAAAAAAGTTAACAACTAAGCATTATAAAAATGCATCAAACCAAAATCTCCTTTATGTCATACAACTTCGGAATAGTTATCTTCCATCCATAAGTATCTCTCAGTTTTACACGAAAAGCATCCTGTGCTGTAGGCTCACCGTGAATAAGGAATGTTTCCTCAGGAATGTTTTTTATGTAGCCTTGTCCAGTCTAAAAGGCCTTTTTGGTCTGCATGCGCAGAAAGACTTTCTATACTCACTACACATAGGAACCCTAAAAATCGGGTTTAATAATTTGAAAATTATCTAAGAGTATTTTCTCAAATTCTTTTTCTTTCCAGATTTGATTAT
>Ga0256845_1002263_pt1 | contig 14190 bp, 15 predicted proteins | sample RiftiametaG_FD_189101 | JGI IMG/M metagenome (GOLD analysis project Ga0256845, IMG submission 189101) | Tube worm associated microbial communities from hydrothermal vent at the East Pacific Rise, Pacific Ocean - Riftia | ecosystem: Host-associated > Annelida > Integument > Unclassified ...
AATTGATTCATAGCCAAAGCTGCGTTACTTTTAACTATCGGAAATGTTTGTTTGTTGTCTATAATTTTTTTAAGCGGTTTTTGCGCGCGTTTTTCTCTTAAAAAACTTACAGATTTTATCAACTTAATTTGCACCAAGGGTAATTTTTCTTTTTCTAAAGCAATAATGAGGTTTTTTCTGATTTTTTCATTCGTAGGGAATTTTAACAAAGCATCTATTGTGGCAATCTTAACGTTTGCATTACTATCTGTATGTAAGATTTTAATGAGTATATTAATTATTTGACCGTCTTCTTTGGTATAATCATCACTAAAACTATAAATACCTTCTAAACGAACTCCAGCTGACGTTGCTTCTAAATTTGCCATCAATAGTTTCTTAGTTTCTTGCTGATGCAGCATATTTATACCAAGAAACATACCCAAAACCAAACAAGCAGCCAATGCAATATATTTTAAATAAACAACTTTCTTTTTAATTGGTTTTTTATGTAATTTGTTCTTTAATTCTTCTTCAAAAATGACATCAAAATCGATTGACAATTTTTGATCATCAAACTCATTTTTATGTTTTTGTATGTATTTTTTCAAATCCATTTTAGCTGTTTTTTAATAACTGTAACAATAGTAATTTCCCTCTTCTGTATTGGTTTCTAACGGTACTTTCGTTAATTTTTAATAAACCACTTATTTCTTTATGTGTATAGTTTTCAATCAGATACAGCACCAATACAATTCGATATTTTTCTTTTAATTGATGTATGCAATCCTTAATTTTATCAACTGAAAAAGTACAATCATCTTCATTTACAATTTCTTCCATTTCGGTTTCTAACAAAAGTGTTTCTTCTAACCAAACATCTTTTTTACGTTTTCTAAGCACATCCAAAGAATAATTAATCACAATTCTTTTTAACCAAGAACCCAAGTATTTCTCTTCTTTCATTTGATGAATTCTCTCAAAGCCTTTTATAAATGACTCTTGTACTGCATCTTCTGAGTCTTCTCTGTTTTTAAGAATCCGCCAACTACTATTGTACAACATATCTTTGTATAAATGATATACTTGCATTTGAGCCGAATACACGTTTTTTTTACATGCCTGTATGAGTTCTTTTTCGTTCAAAAAGTTGAGTTAGTTAGCCTTCTATTATTAGAACGCAGTTATTTTAAATGTGTCGCAAAAAAATACAATTATTTTTGATTACTTTTAACAAATGAAAACTTTATTCTCTTCTTTTTTAGTTGCTTTTCTTTTTTTATCAATTTCTAGTTGTCATCAGAAAAGTAAAAACAATACCAAAGAAAACATTCGTCCTATTCATGATACCATTGGTTTTGCTCAGTATAATTGGCAAATGGACTCTATTTACAAACGATTAAATTTAAAAGATAAAAAGAACAATCAGCATTGGAAAGCAGTTATTTGCCCTCATGATGATTATAAATATGCAGGTAAATTATACCATTCATCTTTAAAAGGTGTCAATGCAAATATTATTATTTTAATTGGTGTTGCTCATAGAGCAAGAAATTACAAGCTTCAAGACAAGATAATCTTTGGAAGTTTTACACATTGGAAATCTCCTTACGGAAAAGTAAAAATATCAGCTTTAAACAACAAAATACAACAGCAGCTGTCTAAAAAGGATTATATTGTTCATGATAGCATGCAAGTTTTAGAACATTCTTTAGAAGCCATCATCCCCTTTTTACATAAGAAAAATAAAGATATCGAGATTATTCCAATTCTTGTACCTTATATCAATTACAAATCCATCGATTTGATTAGTAGCAATTTAAGCAATGTTGTTAGTGCTCTTTTAAAAGAAAATCATTTATCCTTCGGAAAAGATGTGGCAATTGTAATTTCTAATGATGCCGTTCATTACGGAAATGAAAAATGGGGAGGTAGCAATTTAGCACCTTATGGAGTAGATTCTTTAGGAAATGCTAAAGCCGTTTTACATGATAAAAAAATAATTAATTCTTATTTAATTGGACAATTAAATATGGATAAAATCAAAGATTTTACACAAGAAACTGTACAAAAGACTGATTATAAAAAATACAAATGGGTTTGGTGTGGTCGCTATTCGGTACCTTTTGGGTTAGCACTTGCCAATAAAATAAATCTAAAACAAAACAATACTTCTTTACAAGGTACTTTTTTAAATTACGAAACCAGTATTGATCATCCTTTGATAAAAGTTGAAGATATTTTAATGGGCACAACTGCTATTGCTACTCAAAAACATTGGGTAGCATATGCAAGTATAAAATATGAGTGATAAAAAAAGCTCATTTTAAAAATTAAAATGAGCTTTTTGTTTATAACGTAATCTGAATATAATCAATCAAAATCAGTATCCATTTTTATATAATCGAGAAACTCACGTCTAACATCTCTATCTTTAAATTTCCCTCCAAACTCAGAAGTAACAGTGCTACTTTCTATATCTTTAATACCACGAGAATTTACACACAAATGTTTTGCGTCGATAACACAGGCAACATCATCAGTTCCCAAAGCATTTTGTAAAGATTGTACCACTTGCATTGTTAAACGCTCTTGTACCTGTGGTCTTTTAGAAAAAAATTCTACAATTCTATTCATTTTAGACAACCCAATTACTTTTCCTTTTGATATATATGCAACATGTGCACGTCCAATGATTGGCAGTAAATGATGCTCGCAAGTAGAATAGACCACAATGTTTTTTTCTACTAGCATTTCACCATATTTATAGTTATTATCAAAGGTAGAAGCTTTTGGCATGTTTTTAGGATTCAACCCCATAAACAACTCATTTACAAATGATTTTGCTACTCTTTTCGGAGTTCCTTGTAAGCTATCATCGGTTAAATCCATTCCTAAAGTGGTTAAAATATCTTTAACACTTTCTTGAATTTTTTCTATTTTTTCTGCATCAGAAATAGCAAAAGCGTCATCTCGCAAAGGTGTTTTTGCAGATGTACCAACGTGGCTCTCTCCTATTTCATCTGATTTTTGTTGATTCATTTCGTTATTTACTTCGAACATTTTTTTAATTGATTTACAAAGATACGATAAACATCGTTTATTTTAAAGTGTCTATCAACTCATTTAAAGAACAATTTATTTGTGTTCCGTTAGTCATATTTTTTAGTGTAAAAAACTCATTATCAATATTAGAAACTACAAACTCAATTTCTCTATTGGTAACATATTTCCACTGTTTTTTTTGCTGTTTATTACTTGTCGCAACATCAGGATATAATTCTGATTTCACACCGTTTTCTCTTAATTTTTTAATTGCTTTTAGTTGGATAATATTTGTGGATACATCAAAATTTAAAAACAAAATTTTCGGTTTTGGCAATACAACCGATTGCAACAACCCGAGCTCTTCCATCACCAAATAAATGCGATCTAACCCGAAGGAAATTCCTACACCACTTACATCTTTAAGACCAAAAACACCTGTTAAGTCGTCATAACGTCCACCGCCACCAATCGATCCCATTTGTACGTTTTCTGGAGCCGAAACTTCAAAAATAGCACCTGTGTAATAATTCAGTCCTCTTGCCAAAGTTACATCAACCTCTAATTTTGCTGATGTTAAGCCTAATGCACTAATTGCATCAACAACAAAACGGATTTCTTCAACGCCTTTTTTTCCTTCTTCGGATGCTTGTAACATCGTTTCTAAAGAGAGTAATTTTTCTGTATTTGAACCCGAAAAATCAAATAAGGGTTGTACTTTTTCAATCGCTTCTTCAGATATTCCTTTCGATAGCATTTCTTTGACAACACCTTCTTTACCAATCTTGTCTAACTTATCTAAAGCAACTGTAAAATCTATCAATTTATCTTTGGCTCCGATTACTTCTGCAATTCCAGATAATATTTTTCTGTTATTAATTTTGATAGTCGTTCCTAACAAATTTAACTTACTAAAACAGCGTCATATAATTGCACAAATTCTACTTCTTGCAGTAAAGAGGTACTCCCAACCACATCGGCATCACATTGATAAAACTCTCTAAAACGTCCTTTTTGTGGCCTATCTGCTCTCCAAACTGGTTGAATTTGATAGCGTTTAAAAGGAAACGTAATTTCGTTTTGGTGTTGTACCACATAACGTGCAAATGGTACGGTTAAGTCGTAGCGGAGTGCTTTTTCTGAGATTTTGGAAGTTACTTTTAAACTATTTTTATCTGAAAGTAAAGCATCATCAACCTTTTTTAAATAATCTCCAGAATTTAAGATTTTAAAAATCAAACGATCTCCTTCTTCTCCATATTTTCCCATCAAAGTAGACGAGTTTTCAAAACTAGGCGTTTCAATGGGTTGAAATCCGTAGGTTTCAAAAGCTTCTTGAATGGTATTAAAAATATACCTTCTCTTAGCTACTTCTGTAGATGAAAAATCTCTTGTTCCTTTTGGGATGCTTGGTTTCATAATTTAATTCTCAGTATTCAGTTTATAGTAAAAACTTTCCTGTTAATAAAAGGCAAATATCGTAAAAATTGTAATATTTATTAAGAATTTCGAAGTACTTTATTTTCTCTTTTTAAACAATTGATGGTCGCATTTAGCTCAAATCCTAAAAGTAAAATAATTGAGTTTAACCAAATGAATAACATTAAAATTAATAAGGTTCCGATAGACCCATACAACTCATTGTATTTAGAAAATTCGGTTACATAAAAACTAAATAAATAGAAGGTTAAAATAGATAGCATGGTGGTAAAAATTGTTCCTGCCGAGAAAAAAGGAGATTCTTTCCCTTGTTTTGTTCCATAATAAAACAACATAGAAACTGTGGTAAATACCATTCCTACAAATAAGAATCCTCTACCAATTTGCAACCAAAAAATATCATTCTCTAACCAACCTCTTTCTTTTAATTTCGCCAATCCTATTCCGAAAAAAATAGTTAAAGCAACTGTTGCTACTAAAAAAATCGACATTACTAAAGAAACTGCCAAAGAGATAAAATATGCTTTTAAAACATTTCTCATTTCTTTGATTTTAATATGGTACGAATATTCAAATCCTCCAAAAATAGCATTTACACCATTTGTCATTAAGAAAATAGAGAATAAAAATCCAAAGGAAAGCAGTCCTCCATATTGGTTGTTTACAATATCACTCAAAACTAATTCTACTGCACTAAATGTTTTTGGTGGCAATATTTCTGATATCAATGCCATCAATCCTTCTTGAAACCCCTCAATAGGTATATACGGAATCAAGGTTAAAATAAATAGCATAAACGGAAAAATAGCCATAAAAAAACTAAATGAAATTCCGCTTGCACGCGTTGTCAAAGCGCCTCTTACAATACCAATAATGTACATTTCTAAAACATCGTACAAAGACATACCTTCTAGCCCAGGAATTTTTATTTTCTTCCCGATTCTTACCAAAATATTAATAATTGGTATTTTTTCTAGATTGTCTTCTATTGGTTTTGTCATTTATTAAGGTGCTAAGTTTAAAAAGATACAAAGATGCAAAGTTTTGAAGTAGCAATAATTAAAAATCATCTTTTCTCTTTCAGTTTTCTTATCAAACTAGATAGCATTCGTTCTATCTCTCTTGATGATTCAAATAATTCTTTAAATGTTTTCATATATTACATATTCAAAATAAAAATAACAAATAACCTTTGACTCTTTGCTACTAGAAACCTTTGTTACTCAATATTAATACCATACTTACTTAGTAATCCTATCACACCCTCTTTTGAAAACTTTGCTCCTTTCACTTTATTATTCTCAAGATTAATTGTGTAATTAAAGGAGGATACAAAATTAACCTTTTCTAAATTAGTTTGCTCAAAAACAGCATGTTTTACATCACAATTATCAAAACACGAGTTTGATAAATTGGCTTCAGTAAAATCTACCTCTTGCAAATTACAATTAGTAAAGGTAGTTTTTGATATTTTTAATTGATAAAATGATGAGAACTGTAACTGACAATCAGTAAATTTTAATTGTAGTAAAAATGGATTACACTCATTATATTTTATACCTAATAACTTACAATTTATAAAATGAACATCTTTAAATGCAGTATCTTTTACAATGGCATTACTAAAATTACAGGCGATAAATTCACACTCAACAAACTGTATATTTGATGCGTGAATTCCTTCAAAATTACAATTCTTAAAGGTACAATTATCATATTCGCCCTTTTTGATTTTCGTTTTGGTAAAATCAATTTTAGTAAAAGTTTTACTATCTGTATAATTCATTTTTTAATTTTTCTTCATAGTTTTATATGACATTCAAAAATATAGTATTTTTGAGAAAATTTATCATCAAAATGAAAATTAAACTACTTGCCATTGGAAAAACAGATGATAAAAACTTAATTCAACTTATAGAAACATATCAAAACCGTTTAAAACATTATATAAAATTTGAGCTAGAGATTATTCCTGATATTAAAAATGTAAAGAATTTAAGTGAAGTACAACAAAAAGAAAAAGAGGGCGAAATTCTTTTAAAAAAACTACAAAACACCGATCAATTGGTCCTGTTAGATGATAAAGGAAAACACTTCACGTCCATAGAGTTTTCTAGCTATTTACAGAAAAAAATGAATTCTGGCATCAAACAACTCGTTTTAGCAATTGGCGGTCCTTATGGTTTTTCTGATGCAATTTATAAAAAATCTGTCGGTAAAATATCACTATCAAAAATGACATTTTCTCATCAAATGATTCGTCTTTTTGTGGTAGAACAACTCTATCGAGGATTTACAATTTTAAAGAATGAGCCTTATCATCACGAATAAGTGTATCCGTTATTTCATATAATACCTTTACTAAATCTGATATTCCTGTCGCATTTCTATTCATAATTACTGCCATAGAAATAGCGTATTCTGGCAATAATACAAGTAGTAAAATCGCTGTTTTTATCTTTTTTTCATCGTTTTCACTATTTTAAAGTACTGTTTTTAGCAAACCTATACAGTAAAATGATTTCCACAATTATAGTTGGAATCATCAAAAACAATCCTAATGAAACCAAAAGAACAGTTCCTAGGCAAACTCCAACTATAATTTCTAGTATTCCGTTTATTTGAATTAGAGATCCTGCTTGTTTTTTTAATTGTAATAAGCTTATTCCAAAAATAATCTGTAAAATTCCAAACACAATACTCTCCGCAATCAATTGAAAAGTAATTGTTGTACTTGATAAATTTATCGTTAAAATATCAATACCATTACTCAAAACAAAAACAGCCATTAAAAGTAGCACACTAATTTTTAATAACTGATTCCCATACGCTTTTGCTACGGTATAAAATCCTAAAAAAAAGAAAACAAATGAAATTGCAGAAATCACTTTAACAATACTATAAACGGAAGTGTTTAAGAACGATTCATCGCCTGTAAACTGATAAATATCCGCAGCAGTTTCAATAAAGCTAATCACAAAATAAACAATTCCAAAGATCCAAGCTACATTTAGTTTTTTCTTCTCAGCAAGAGTAAAAACAGATTCTTCTTTGTTTTCATTTTCAAAATAATCTACACCTAAAACCTCTAAAATTGTTTTAATGGTATAGCTTCTTGGGTTTACCTCTCCCGCTTCTATTCTTTGAATTGTTCTAACATTTATATTGCATTGTTCTACCAACTCTTCTTGAGTAAGTCCTTTTTGTTTTCTTAGTTCTATAATTCTTTTTCCTAATTCTGGTTGTTTCATCGTATGTATATTTTGTTTGACCATACAATAGTAGTTTAGATTTTTATGTTGAAGATGATTTTTTATTGAATTTAACCCGACATTTTCCCGACTTCTCTTTGTTAACAAGGAATTTGTTGGTTTTTTTTCTCAAAGCAATATAGTTCCTTTTTTAAGTTTCTATCTAAAAAACGCCTCTTTTTTACATCAATCAACAGCCTCAATCTAAGAATCTGAAATATACTTCTTAAAAAAAATATTTTTTATTTCAAAAAAAAGCCTTGATCAATTAAACCCTCAATGAGGGATTAAAATGAGTACATTTGCATAAAATGACTTCATAACAAATGAAAATTGTATTTGCAACCAACAACTTAAACAAACTTACTGAAGTACAAAAAATGCTTCCTTCTTCTATTCAGTTACTCACTTTAAAAGACATTCTTTGCTTTGAAGAAATCGAAGAAACCGAAACCACTTTAGAAGGAAATGCAAAACTAAAAGCCGATTACATTACACAAAAATTTAATTATAATTGTTTTGCGGATGATACTGGTTTAGAAGTAGAAAGTTTAAACGGACAACCTGGTGTTTTTTCTGCTCGCTACGCGGGATTAGAAAACGATTCAGAAAAAAATATGCAAAAATTATTATTTGAACTAAATGAAAAAACCAACCGAAAAGCACAATTTAGAACAGCGATTACATTAAATATTGATAACAAACAGTTTCTATTTGAAGGAGTTTGTAAAGGAACTATTTTGACCGTAAAACAAGGCGGAAAAGGTTTTGGTTACGATCCTATTTTTCAACCAAATGGATTTGAAAAATCATTTGCAGAAATGAGTTTAGAAGAAAAAAATAAGATTAGCCATAGAGGGATTGCCATTCGAAAATTAGTGAGTTTTTTAAAAGATTACACTGTCACTCCTGCGAAGGAAAGAATCTCATAAATACAAACTAGATTCCTGCCTTCGCAGGAATGACACAAATAACTATTTGACAACAAACAACACATATAAAAAACAATTCTTACTTTTATCAATTTTATTGATAATTTTAGGGTTTGTAAATATCAGCTTAGGCTCTGTTTCTATTCCATTTAAAGATGTTTTTTCTATTTTTTTAGGCGATGAATCAATCAAAGAAACTTGGCAAACAATTATCTTAAATTTTAGAGTCCCAAAAGCGATAACAGCTATTTTGGTAGGTTCAGGATTATCAATTAGCGGTTTACTAATGCAAACATTATTTAGAAATCCGCTTGCAGGTCCTTTTGTACTCGGTATTTCTTCTGGTGCAAGTTTAGGTGTTGCCTTATTAATTTTAGGTTCATCACTTTTTGGCGGTTTTTTTGTTGCATTTGCCTTTTCTAATTGGGCATTAGCAATTGCGGCAAGTTTAGGTGCTTTTTTAGTGCTATCTGCTGTAATTATCGCTGCTCAAAAAGTACGAAATACCATGTCTATTTTAATAATTGGGCTTATGTTTGGTAGTTTAACTGCTGCTGTGATAAGTGTTTTGGCTTATTTTAGTGAAGCAGAACAAATACAACAATATATGTTTTGGAGCTTCGGGAGTTTAGGTGGTTTAACTTGGCAAGAAATTGGTGTTTTTTTAATGATTTATATTATTGGAATTTTAGCAACATTTAGCATTATAAAACCTTTAAATAGTTTTTTACTAGGAGAAAATTATGCAAAAAGCTTAGGAATTAACATTAAAAAAAGCAGAAACATTATTCTACTTATTACCAGTCTACTAACAGGCGTAATTACCGCTTTTTCAGGTCCTATTGCTTTTATAGGATTGGCTGTTCCTCATATTGCAAAATTATTTTTTACAACATCCAATCATAAAATATTAATACCAGCCGTAGCTCTTTTAGGCGCTATTATTTTATTAATTTGCGACACCATTGCACAATTACCAACAAGTGGATTTGCGTTGCCAATTAATGCAATCACTTCGTTATTTGGAGCACCTGTGGTAATTTGGTTATTAATAAGGAAAAAGAAATTATATGTATAAATTGTGTCTTCGACTACGCTCAGACACCAAATAATTAAAGAATTAAACAACAAAAAAAACATAGCATCCTAAAAACTGAAAACCTAAGCATTGGTTATCAGCAAAAAAAGCAACAAAAAATAGTTGCTAAAAACATCCATATTTCTATTGAAAAAGGAAAGTTTGTTGCTTTATTAGGTAAAAACGGAATTGGAAAATCAACATTATTACGCACTTTAGCAAAAATGCAAAATCCGCTGAAAGGTGCTATTTTTATAAAAGATAAAAACCTTACAGAATATACAAACTCTGAGCTTTCTACTGCATTAAGTTTGGTATTGACAGAGCGTTTACCCGAAAGTCAATTAACCGTATTTGAACTCGTTGCCTTAGGAAGACAGCCTTATACAAATTGGATTGATAAACTCTCTGAAAACGATATTCAAAAAATAAATTGGGCAATGACACAAACTGAAATTGAACATTTAAAAGACAATCGATTTTACGAATTGAGTGACGGACAACTACAACGAGTACTTATTGCCAGAGCTTTAGCACAAGATACCGAGATTATAATTTTAGATGAACCAACGGCACATCTAGACATTCATCACACAATAAAAATATTTTCCTTATTACAAAACTTGGTAAAAAACACGCAAAAAACCATCCTTATTTCTACACACGAAGTCAACTTAGCCCTTCAATTATCCGATGAGTTGATGCTTTTATCCGAAGAAAATATTACATACGGAACTCCCGAAAAACTCATCAAACAAAATGCTTTTGAAAACTTGTTTCCATCTGAACTTATCAATTTTAACAAAACATTAAAACAGTTTATTATCAACAAAAACAATTAGTTTTTTTATATTTGACATTCAAGTTATTTCAAACGAACCCATTAATATCATTTCAATGAAAAAAATATTCTATGCTGTAATTGCAATTACTCTTATGGCTTGCGGATCTAATAAAGATACAGCAAAAAATAACGATGCAAATGTAGATCAGGCAGTAAAATATGCCGCTACAATTACTGCAAAAGACCTTGGTAATCATTTATTTGTCTATGCTTCGGATGAGTTTGAAGGCAGAAATACTGGAGAACCTGGACAGAAAAAAGCCGTAAAATATATCAAAGATTTTTATGTTAATCTTGGTATCGTTTCTCCAATTAGTGGAGGCGATTATTTTCAAGAAGTACCTGCATCCTTTTTAAACAAAAGAAAAAGAAAGATTCCTTTAAAAGATTCTGAAAATGTATTGGCATATATTAAAGGTTCTGAAAAACCTGATGAAGTTCTCGTAATTTCTGCACATTTAGACCACTTAGGTATAACAAATGGCAAAATTTATAATGGTGCTGATGATGACGGGTCAGGTACTGTTGCTCTGATGGAAATTGCAGAAGCATTTCAAAAAGCAGTCAAAGCAGGAAAAGGACCAAAACGATCTATTTTATTTTTACATGTAACGGGAGAGGAAAAAGGTTTGTTAGGTTCAAAATATTATACAGAAAATCCTATTTTTCCATTAGCAAATACAGTTGCCAATTTAAATATTGATATGGTGGGAAGAATTGATGCTCGTCATAAAGACAATCCTAATTTTGTGTATGTAATTGGCGCAGATAAATTGAGTACAGAATTACATAATTTGTCAGAAGCAGTGAATAAAAAATATATGAATATTGAGTTAGATTATAAATATAACGATGAGAATGATCCGAATAGATTTTACTACAGATCAGATCATTACAACTTTGCAAAACACAATATTCCGATTATTTTTTACTTTAATGGTACGCATGCAGATTACCATAAAGATACTGATACACCAGATAAAATTAACTATAATTTGTTAGAAAACAGAGCTCGTTTGGTTTTTCATACAGCTTGGGAAATTGCTAATAGAGATAAACGCTTGGTAGTTGATAAAGTGGCTAAATAGAGTTATTTAATCCATATTTTTTTACTTTTATTTTTTTATAATATTTCTCAACTGATAAAAGAAGCGTTCAATTAACCGCAAATCTTCGGTAATAATTAAGGCACTTCCTTTCATTTCTTGCCTGAAATCAATTTTTTTATTATAGGTAGTAATTAATTCTAGAGGTAATTTTACATCAATTAAATAATTTCCTTTTTCATCAGGAATTTGAGAAATAGAATTTACTTTTCCATTAATTTCTCCAAACTCATCTGAAGGATAATTGAGCAGTTTTATTTGTACACGTTGTCCTTTTTTTATTTTCCCTGAGTTATTGGCAGGTGCTTTTATTTTTCCAATAAAAGAAGTGTTTTTTGTTGGAATAATCGTAAAAATTAAGTTACCATTTTTTACTGTTTGAATTTTGTTATAAAAAGATGAAAAAGAAACCTTTCCTTCTATTGTAGATTTTAAAACATATTGTTTCTCCCAATCTTTGATGGTTTTTTTGAGTTGATAATAGGATTGTAATGCTTTTTTTAATAAACGAGTTTCATTTTGTATTTTCTTAATGTTTGTCCCTTTTACATTTTTTTGAGAATTACTAATCAATTCACGCATTTGAGAGATGGAAGATTCTAAATTTTTATAGGTTCTTTGAGCCTGTAAATATTCCAGCTGTTTTTGTTCGTATTCTTTGGCAGAAATCACCCCTTTTTCAAATAAGTTTTTCTGTCTTTTTACATCTTTTTTCTTAAAAGAAAGTTCTTTTTTATTGAGCTCTTTTTGATAGTGTAAATTTTGCAACCTCCCTTTTGCTTCAATCAATGAAAATTTATTTGCAAAAGATTCTGACTTATATGGATTTAGCTGCTTGTTTAGTAAGTAATCTGAATAGCTGTTTTCAAATTGTGCATAAACAGTGGTAATTTCTCCTAAAACCAATGGCGGAACTTCATTCATTGGAAATTGAAAATTTTCGTGATTAACTTGTAAGGTATCTACAATACTTTTTAAGAGTAATACATCTTTAAAATATGCACTATTTTCTATAACAGCTAAAGGTTGTTTATTTAAAACAGCATCACCGTCTTTCACTAAAATTACTTCAAATTGCCCACTAGATTTTGCATAAATTTTTTCTGGTGGAAATGTAGTGGTAATCATTACTTCGGCTATAATTACATCTGGATATTTTACAAACCAAGTAATACATAACAACCCAATAATTAGAAATAATAATAGGGTATTTCCCCAACGAATCATCCAGTTAGGGACATAGCTTAGTATTTCTTGTACTTCTTCGCTTCTTATATGTATGTCTTCTCTTTCTTGTGGCATTATTTTCCTTTTTGTCATTGCGAGGAACGAAGCTATCTGTTGCTTTTTATCGACAGGTTACTTCGTTTTTCATTTCGACTACGCTCAATGAACACTCGTAATGACGTTATTTTCCTAAATTCAATTGATTTTTTACCAAATGGTAATAACTTCCTTTTAGTGCAATCAATTCTGTATGATTTCCTTTTTCTATAATTTTTCCTTTGTCTAATACCACTATTTGATGTGCATTTTGTACCGTACTTAACCGATGTGCAATTACTACAGCTGTTTTATCAGCAAAAAAAGTATTGAGGTTTTCCATAATTACTTTTTCATTATTGGCATCTAAGGCACTAGTGGCTTCATCAAAAAATAAGAACTTCGGATTTTTATACACAGAACGTGCTATTAATAAGCGTTGTTTTTGCCCTGTACTTAATCCTGAGCCTTCGCTTCCTATTTTGGTGTTGTATCCTAAAGGCAATCCATCTATATAATCGTTAATATTGGCAACATTAATAGCATGTTGTAACTTCTTAACATCTACATAATCTTCTCCTACGGCAATATTTTTAGCAATGGTATCATTAAAAATGTAGCCCTCTTGCATTACTACGCCTATGTTTGCTCTCCATACTTTTTGTGATATGTTTTTAAGATTGAATTTCTCAATCATTATTTCTCCTTTATCTACTTGATAAAATCCTAACAATAGTTTCATTAGTGTTGTTTTCCCACTACCGCTTACACCTACAATGGCAGTGGTTTTATTGGCAGGAATTTCTAAGGATAAATTTTTTAGCACAGGTTCTAGTCCTCCAGTATATCTAAACGTAATATTGTTTAATTTAATCGTTGCATTTTCTGGAATGGTAGTTACTTTTTCATCTTCTGGGTTTTCTTCATTATCCATATTATGAATTTCACCTAATCTATCAATTGAAATTTGTGCATCTTGTACATCTCTCATAAAATTGATGAGTTGGGTTATTGGTCCATTTAATTGCCCAACGATATAACTGATTGCCATCATCATACCCAGCGTAATTTCTCCGTCAATGACTAATTTTGCAGAGAGAATAGTCACAAACATATTTTTTATCTCATTGATAAAGTTAGAGCCTACGCTTTGGGTTTGTTCTAAAGCTAAACTCTTTGTAGCAACTTTAAATAAACGTGCTTGCACGTATTCCCAGTTCCAACGCATACGTCTTTCTGCATTGTGTAGTTT
>Ga0256845_1002264_pt1 | contig 14182 bp, 11 predicted proteins | sample RiftiametaG_FD_189101 | JGI IMG/M metagenome (GOLD analysis project Ga0256845, IMG submission 189101) | Tube worm associated microbial communities from hydrothermal vent at the East Pacific Rise, Pacific Ocean - Riftia | ecosystem: Host-associated > Annelida > Integument > Unclassified ...
TTTTGCAGATACGTGGATATATTGAAACTCTCCGAAAAAATGGGAAAGACGTATTTAATGGGATCGTAGCATCCATCACAGGCACCGTCCCTAATCTGACCCAAATCACAGGGCCTGAGTAGTTACGATCAGGGAGTCAAAAACCGGCAACGGAATGGCAACACGCAACGACTTCAAATCTAAAAAACAACGTAAACCACCAAACCCTTATTCCACATGGAGCCGCTGGTCGGAATTGAACCGACGACCTATTCATTACGAGTGAATTGCTCTACCCCTGAGCTACAGCGGCTTGAGGTGGTGGTCGGGATGTGTTTAGCACAGAAAATCAAGCTGACAAGTCTAAGAACAAGGAGATATTCGCAGGGCGGTTTTTAAACCGCGAACGGACGCGAATAATCGCGAATAGGGATGATTTTCTATCCAAAATTATACTCAAAGGAGCTTGGATGCGTATTTCTAGAATATTGAAATCGGCAGGATTTGATCACTGGTGTAAATTGGCATTCATTCGCGGTTTAAATCATGCTTTTTCCCCTCTGCATTCTGATCTCTCACCATGTCAAAAGCTTGATCTCTTCGCAGTCGCTGCAATGTGAGGCAGATGATCCGTAGGGTGTGTGGCAGCACGGGCAGTAGCAGAAGCTTTCGGGATCATCTTTTTCCGGAGGAACTAAGAACCCCTCAAAATCAATACGCAAGGACTTCAATACCGATTTAACCTCGGATAACTCAAACATGGGCTTCTTCAAATAAACGGCATCCCGCACCGCCTTCGCAATATACGCCCGCCCTCGGCCTCGCTCATCCATAGAAGCCAGCACTAGCGGGTGGACATGACAAAAACACGGCAGGTGTAAAAATTCATCCGACAACCGCATCGCGTGCCACGGCATGAGTAGTGAAAATAATAAATGCTTATACCTATCCGCTCGCCAGTCGGGTGCAAATCGCCTATGTAGGAAAAAAAAGCGGAGTCCGGCGGCCAGCATAAAAAAAACACTTAAGCCAATCGCCCACCACGTGCGCGGGGAAGCCCCTTCTCTCATATAAAAATAAGGAATTACCCCCAGAAAAAAAATGAAAACATAAAGTGAAAATATCCTCAAATCCGAGGACGCCCTAGTCGCTAACCGGATAAGCCGCACCGTAGAAGCCGGGGAAACCTCTACTTCTGAATCTCCCCCATCTCCTCGAGCCTCACGACTTAGGCTACGCAGACTACCTGAGCCACTTGGGTATTCCGCCATCACCGCCGCCGAAGGCCAAGGCAATAGCGGAGCTAAAAACAGATCCTTATGAAGCCCCCCTAGTGATGTCAGAGGTTCGCGCAGAACCCACCCTCTCAAGAAACGACTGTGAATAGCCACTCCTCTGAGTGGAGCCAACTTAAAGCAGCTCAACAAATAGAAAAAAACAATCAGGGTGTAAAATTGCTGCCCGTCCGTCATACTTCCTTGGCTACAGTTCAGAATGGATTCGGCAGGGAACACTCAGGGTATCAGGGTAGATCGCAAACGATGTGGTGAAAAGTTAGGAGATACGCCCTTCACTTTTTCCTCCGAAAAATCCACCAAAAAACTTTTTCACCCCCGCACCTACCGCAAGAACCCCCAGACCGATAGGTTTCCAGAACTTCCACAGAACAAAAGCCCCACCAGCGCCCATCAGCCCCAACAGACCATATTCCGCAATTTTATCACCTTCCTTATACTCCCCATATTTATTGCCATCCGTGTAAGAAAATCCATCCAGAGTCGCATTCATCACTGGCTGGAGATCCTTAAACTGCGCTGGCGAGCACAACAGCGTAGCGCTCGTTACACCACGCCGCCCCAAGAGACGAATTTCATGGTTAATCGTTTCCGAGCCCTCATCATCTTTGAGCAACATCCCCCACTCTAGGTTGTTCGTTTGTGCATTATACCGAGGCTCCACAACCCAACTAACAATCGTCAAACTGCCAAAACCCTGCTTCACGCGCGCCTTGTTGGCCTCTTCTTGAGCTTCCCTATTCTGCTCCAGAATCTCCTCGGCATCGATATCCTCCTGCTCATCATCCTTCACATATCCGACCGATGAAAACTCAAAGGTAATACACCAGGCTCCATCCTCAGGCATCACAAGTCCGTCAATGACCGCTGGTAAATTCCCCCATGACTGCAACAGTTGATCCGCATCCTTGCCATCGAGAAACACCAAATCATTTTTGATATCAATCGTCGCTTGAGTCCCCAACTTTCCCTGACCTTCATTTTGGGCACTTGGAAACATTTGCTTAATTTGAGAAAAATCAAGAGCTTGGGATACATCTTCCGCTTCCTGACCAAAAGCCGAAAGCCCTAATGACAATGAAAGAGCGATGCTTGTTATTTGTGTTTTCATAAATGATTTTTTTCAGCTTACAATGGCCGCCACTGAGACCGCACGTCCAGCAGTGCAGAAATCTAAATAAGCCCCGATCACAAGCAAGGCTATTCTTCAGTAATCCGCAGGGCGTAACTCAAATCTATCATTGATGCCACGGACTCGACAAAGAGAATACAAAGAGCTAAATTCCTCTGCGTGAGTCTGCAACTGCATCCTGAGTTTATCACTCAATCAAAAAATCGGCGCTACCTGCTGGCGATTTCAGGTGGGCGTGACTCGGTGGCGCTCATGCACGCCCTGCTGGAGGCGGGATACAGGAACCTTGTGCTCTGCCACCTCAACCATGGCCTGCGGGGAAAAGCCTCCGGCCAGGATGCAGCCTTTGTGCGTCGCCTTTCAAAAAATCATGATCTCCCCTGCGCTATCGACCGAGTGGATGTGGCGCGCAAGATCGCCCAGTCAGATGACTCCATGGAACTGGCGGCACGCAATGCGCGGCATACTTTTTTTTCCGACTGCGCACGGGCTTACCGCTGCTCCAGAGTGCTGCTTGCTCATCATGCGAACGACCAGGCCGAAACCATTTTATTCAACCTCCTTCGAGGATCAGGCGGACTCAAAGGGATGAGATTTTTAACCGAGCATGAGATCGATGGAAAAAAACTCACCCTGATCCGCCCGCTTTTGAAAACATCCAGAAACGAGATCGACCACTACCTCGTCACCCACCGGATCAGCTACCGAGAAGACGCCAGCAATGCCGAACCAATCGCCACTCGCAACCGCATCCGCAATGAAGCCATGCCCATGCTGACCGAAATCATGGGGCGTGAAATCCTGCCAGCCTTGCTCCGCGCTGCTGAGATATCCAACGCCAAAGATCAGGCGTTGAACGAAGCGCTCGATACCATCAAGTTAGAAGACCCTCAAGGCAGGCTCTTCCTACCTAACATCTCAAATCTCCCCCCCGCCCTCCAACTCATGGCTCTGCACCGCTATTTAAAACAAGGAGGCATTCACGATATCAGCCATGATTTGCTGTTACGGAGTCAGGGGCTTCTTCATTCGACCAGCCCTTCAAAAATCAACCTCCCAGGAGGACTATTTTTAAGACGAAAAGAAAAACGTCTCTTTATCGCTGAGCACTAAAAACTAACAACTCCACCACTTTTCATCATGCGCATTATCATCCAGCGAGTTTCAGAAGCCAGCGTCAGCATTGACGACCAAGAGGTCGGAGCCATCGGCAAGGGGTTTGTGGTGCTCCTCGGCATTGTTGAGGACGATGGAATAGATGACGTTGATTGGTTAGTAGGTAAAGTCACGCGCATGCGGATCTTTGCCGACGAGGAAGGCAAAATGAACCGTTGTCTCAAGGATGTCGGCGGCGAGCTTCTCGTAGTGAGCCAGTTCACCCTGCATGCCAATACCCGCAAAGGAAACCGACCCTCGTTCATCAAAGCGGCACGCCCCGACACCGCGATTCCACTCTACAAACAATTCCTCGAAAAAGCCTCGCAAGAAATGGGTAAACCCTGCGCCTGCGGACAATTTGGGGCCGATATGCAAATCAGCCTCACCAACGATGGCCCAGTCACCATCATGGTTGATTCCAAGCTGAGAGAATAGACCTTATAAGGCATGAAAGCCTTATAAGACCCATAAATTCAACTACCCAAGCAAAGCAGGGTCGGTGCCGATGGTTCCAATCAACGACTTCCGGTAGGCTTCGGTCTGATAGCGCTCTGCGCGTTCTTTGGACGCAGCTAGCTTTTCAGCAATCTTGAGTCGGCCGTGCTCACCTTTGTAACAAGTAATCGTTACGAACGCCTCAAGCGCGGCGATCTTTTTAGCCACGAGCTTTTGCCCAACGAGAACCTTGGCATCAAGACGAGCCTTATACCAATCTGAGCTCAAGAGATAGTCTCGCTCAAAGAGACCGCGGATCTCAGGATCAGCGATTGTTTTCCCCTCGTAGGAACCATCAACCATGATGTGGAGGAGGGCTTTCAATGGCGGGCAGGCGACATCGATAGACCCGTCCTTGAAGTAGTTCTTCGCAATCTTCTGCTGAGTTTCGATGATATTGTCTAGACCATCAATGAAGTCTTCTTCCGATTGCTCCTCTGGCCGAAGCATTTCGCTGGTGAAAACAGTGTCGGGAGCCGAGAACATACGTCCCAAATAGGTCGAAATGAAACTCTCGTTGATGCGGTATCCCAGACGACTAGCTTGAATGGTGCGACCATCCTTTTCAAAGTCGTCGATCTTCTCTAGGAAGCCGTTTTCGATGAGGAACTTCGGATCACGCTCATGAACATACATGCGGGACCAGATTTCTGGGACAAGCAGTGAGATATCGTGCTCAAAGCGGAACTTCCGGCCAATGTGTCCTGCGGCGGTGGAGTAGCCCGGGTCTTGAGTCAGGATATAGCTGACAAGGGCAGCGTTGAGATCGTGGATCGGAAGCAACGCGTTAAATGGCCCCTTAGTGAGCGCACCTTCACTACCAGCGCCTGTGGTCGACGGACTCTTTCCTGTCAAAGAGGCAATAAAGTCCATGAAGAGCTCGGGAAGCTCTTGGTAGTGGAGCGGCCCGAAGACGGCGAGTGAACGGATCCCAGGCTCGGCGGGATTATTACGTCGACCCAGAAGAACAGATGTCACGGGCACCGGCACAGGGGCATCGATAGGAAGTCGACGGTAAAAGCGGGAACCGACTTCTGAAATGTAGAGGCCGCGCGGATCTTCCAAATCAGGACGATTCTGAAGATAGCGTGGGTTCTTGGTCGGCTCGCCATTGACGATACGCGGGAGATGAGAAGAAATAACAAAGTCGGGCGTATCTTCGCCTAGATATTCATTGAACATCTCCTGCATTGGCTCAGTGAACTGCTCAAAGCGGATGGCATCCAGCTTCATTTTCTCAGCATCGGCACGCGTGATCGGCTCATAGTTAGAAAAGAAGGTTCCTCTGCGGCTGAAGTCGATTTCAGCCTGTTTGTCGTAGCCTCGGACGATGGCGTCATCGGGACGCTGGAAAAGGCGATATTCGCAGTTCTTGGCAAACTTGATCGACGGCTGGGTCAAGTCGGGGTGCAGCCCCTCAATTTGATCGGTAGGAACCACTGAAGTGGCCGTGATGTCGTCTTCGGTCTGGATTTTCTTGGCAGGAGAAAAATCCTTACGGAGCCCGAAGGTCCTCCAGGTGCCATCTTCCTCGAAACCTACGCGGAGATACTGCGTGATGAGTTTCTGACGTTTGTAGATCAGCTCATTTCCAGGGCGACCATTAATGAGATCCACACTGAAGCGATTCACCCAGTCGTCACCCCAGTTTGATTTGTAGAGACGCTTGATGATAAAGACGAGATCACGCACCTGTCGGGAAATAGTGGTGAGCCATTCGTTGTAGGCATCCGTGTAGGCAGAGTTACGAGTGAAAAGCCTGATAACCGATCCAAGCGAGCGCGAACTGTCGAGTAAAGGTCGGCTGAGTTTCCCTGGATCGTTAGGGTTTTCGTAGCGGTCTCCGTAGTCGTGATGGACCAGCTCGACAGCTGCTTTGAAGTCTTTCTTGAAGTCCCGCACAATGACAGGGCCGGAGATCATGGCGTCTGAAAGCGACTTGGATATCTCAGATTTACCACCTCCTGAGACCGTGCACGGTTTGTGGCAGAAAGTGCCCTCGGCATTGGTTCCTATGAGACGCCAGCGCTGGCCTTCGGAAGGTTTTACCATTTCAACTTTGTATCCAGAAGGAAGGATGTAGGTAATGTCAGGCTGAAGGGATATCTTCTGATCTTCCCAAGTGATCGTTTGGTTATTGAGTTGGATACGAACGTTGGCCGGAATGTAATAAATATCGCTGTAACGCTTATCGATTCCATAGCCTTCGGGCTGGAGCTCCATGAGATCACCATAGCGTTTAACGACGTTTTTGAATTGGTGATGGACGTTACGTTTGTATTGACTGAGGGAGAAAGCCTCTCCGAGGTCGGCACTGGGATAGGCGATGGCGCCGCCGGCATGCTCCTCTTCAGCATTGCCCAGAAGGTTAGTGGCGTAGCTGATCTGGGTTTTAACCTCTTTCTTGCAGTAGCCGAAGTAGTTGTCGGCGATGAGGGTGACGATCACGCCGTTGGCATCCCGAGTGGTCGCCTTGAACGCTGAGCCGTCGTTGTAAAGTTCGTCCTCGGATTCCCAGCACATGCCATCCTGCTTCTGACGATCCGTGGCTTCCGAAATATGGGGAAGGCCTAGATCTTTCTTTTTGAGCTTGGTGAGCTGGGGCGCGAGAATGACGCAACCGGTGTGGCCGGACCAATGTTCGGTATCGAGGCGGGCATCGTTTTCGGGAAGGTAGGGATCGCCGCCGTTGCCAAAGATGCTTTCGACAAAATCGAGATTGGAAACGAGGTTTCCGGGGGCAAAGAACCGGATCTCCATGCGGCGCTCTTTGGACACGCCGGGGATTTCAGGGCAGACGATCGGGCGGAGAAGCAGGGAAACAAAAACTTTTGCTGGGTTCTCGCTGGTTCCAGTAAAGGGCAGGACCATGACGTCCTCAGGCGGGTTAAGCGCGGATTTGAGCAGACCTGCGAAAGTTTGGATCGGCACTTCTTTTTTGTCAGCTGGTACGGGAAATCCACCTTCAGCGACGTGGAAGACACCTTTGGTGGTGCGTCGGTCAGAGGCGGGATTATGACAGACACCCTGATGCACACGGTAGGAACTCAGGATCGAGGATTTAAATTCGTCCTGATCCGGCGGAAGCGAGAGCATACGGCCAATGCCGTGACGCTCAAGCACGAGAGCATCGGCAGGAACAAGGGCCGCTGTGGTGGTATCGCCAAGGGTCTTGGCGAGATAGTCGTGAATCGCCTGATCGACAGGACTAAGATGATCGGAGAGCAGGCGGGTCTTTTCCTGAAAAGAAGCGATCAGTGAGCGCCCCAGATCGAGAAAAGGATAATCTTCTTCTTTCCCGACAATGTCGTATCCACGGGCCGCCAGCTTGAGGTTTACAAATTCCCGGAGGCGTTTTTCCTCCTCAGGAGAAGCGATGGCAGGGCCGTTATCGGTGAATCCAATGGTGTCTTTGAGCTGTTGCATGAGAGTGTGTGGTTAAATGGAAAACTAAGGACTGTGAATCACCTAGACTAGATGCCTGACAAATGAAAGCATTTCCGAACACATTTAATGAGTTTTTTTTCCCTATTTATTTAACCTGACCTAAATCCCATCGCCATCATATTGTCAATTTTAACAAAACATTTGCATCATTTTACATTCTGAATACAATACGGTTCAAGATCATGACCGTGAAAAAACAACTTGTAGAAACACCTCAAAAGGAGCTGATGGCTGTTCTGGGGGTTTCTCGACCTCTCATTTCTGAAATTCAGAATGGAAAACGAGAACTCACCGAGCAGCAACACCAGACCCTCAAGGATCATTTTTCCTCATTAGAAGATGCTGACACCATGCGAATCAACATCCCCCAAAGGCATCTTGAAAAGTTCAAACAGGTTTTTCTCTATATACTTCAGCAAGTCGGAGCCAAACCCAATGTCGGGCAGACGGTTCTCTACAAGCTTCTCTATTTTATTGATTTTGATTATTACGAAAAACATGAGGAGCAACTCATGGGGCTCACCTATATCAAAAATACCTATGGCCCGACGCCGAGAGAATTCAAAGTCGTGGTTGACAGCATGATTTCGGATGGGCTTGTGGATGAAGTGAAGACAAAGCATTTTGACCACACACAAAGGAAATATTTACCCGTCGTTCAGCCGAACTTGAGCCTACTTTCTGGTGAAGAAATGAGCATGATCAACTCTGTGTTAGACCGCTATAGTGATCGGAGCGTAGCTCAACTCTCGGATCTTTCTCATGAGGATATGCCGTGGCAAATGGCAGAGGACAAAGGGAATATTGAATACGAATATGTCTTTTACCGACCCGATCGATTTTCGGTGCGTGAATATGCCAGCTTGTAGCCCGTGAATATTCAAATATCAAAAAGCAGTCAATTCCAACGGGAATTCAAAAAGTTGCAGAAAAAATACCGCACCCTTCCTGCTGATTTGAAAATACTTGAAAAAGTGATTCTGAAATTTCCATTAGGAAATGACTCCAGACACTGCACTGAGCTAAAACAAGAAGGGTGTAAATATATTTGTAAACGGCGCATGATGTGTCGCGCTGTGAAAGGCTCAGAATTCCGTGTTATTTATTACTACGATGGCACGCAGATTGAGCTAGAGTATCTGGAAATCTACTACAAAGGGAACAAAGAGAGAGAAGACCAAAAACGGGTCGGAAAAATTTGGAACGCAAAATTGGGTGGTTAGCCATACGGCCAGCCAACTACTTCTTCAGCCGCACTGCTGTGCCGCAATACGTGCAATAAAACCACTTGTAAAACATCGCGTGCAGGGCGGTTGGGAAAATGTATCCGATCAACCAAATGTGGTGAGCCTTTCTGTTTTTAAGGCATTTTTTCGGGGCAAACTGACGCTGCCCACAGACGCGGCACCGGGCCATGAGCCCCCAGATCAAATAAGAAATCGTTGAGAGCAGAAGACACCCCAGTGTCCCTGCGAGCCACCAAATGACATTGTCCACCTCATAGAACTGATCGCAAATAATCACGGCGGGAATCGCCAAGAATGAGACCACTAAAAAGAACTGCACCAAGACGGCAAAAAAGGCGGAGATCCGAACCCGCATCGGCTCCGGATGTAATACGCCACGCACAAAACGACGGGAATCTGGGTGCAACCCCGCATTCAGACCTTTACTCAAAGAAACCACATCACGCGGTGCCCCCCTTTCGAGAGGTTTGACATGATGATCATCCTCCTCAGCCTGACTAAAACTACGGATGCGTGAAGTCATCAGACCAGAACGCTTTATCGAGGCTTCAGGAACTTGCTCTTTTTCTCTAGAATCCGGAGTCTTCATATTGACCTCCACATCACCCTGACAATCTGCAAGCAGGATCCCCTCGGCAATATCCCGAACGGAGAGCTTGTTTTTCTTCATCAATTCCACAGGAATGGGCTCTGCCGCAGGGGCCATTTTCAGCAGCGACTGCACTTCAGGGTCATTCTCCGAGCTTGCTGCCGACAGGATGATTTTTGTCGAACCTTCACAGGTCCTCGCCGTCGATCTCGCCGAGAACACATCGGAACCCTCATCACCCTGCGAAGCTGCTGATCGCTCCGGAGTGACAGGATCAGCATGAGCGCCCATCGCCTGGCTCGCCCAATTTTTCCACGACTCCAGATGGTCTGCCGTGGGAGCACCCTCGAGAATACCCAGTGCCTCATTGGCTTTGATTAACTCTTTGAGTAGCTCCCCAGCATCAGACTCACACAACTCCTGCGCGTCCATATAGCCGACTGCTTCGAGTAGATCTACGGCATCGGAAGGAAGGGCGTCGATGGATTGGAGTTGGGGCATAAAATGGTATGCGGGAAAGGCTAACGGACTTTTAAAATGTGGCAAGTCTCAAAGTGCCCAAGGCGTGTTATCTTGCGTTATGCCAGAGCGGCACGCATTTCTTGTAATTGGCTTAGTTTTTGATTCCACTCTTCGAGGCGCTCTTTCTCGCGATCGACCAAAGCGGCTGGCGCTTTATCGACAAAGGCGGCATTGCCGAGCTTCGACTCACACTTTTTCACCTCGCCAGAGATTTTACCGATTTCTTTATCAAGCCGAGACTTTTCAGCCTCAACATCAATCAAGCCTTCCAGCGGCATGTAGACCTCACCAGCATCCGCGATGGCTGCGGGTGTGCCCTTTGGCGCTTCATAATCCGGCTGAATATCAATCTCACCGGCACCAGCTAACAAGGCCAGAGTATCAAGTTCATCGGCTACCCAGTCGGCACCGGGCTTGATCACAAATCGCACATCCTTACGGCTGGCGACGTTGTATTCAGCTTTGAGATTGCGGAACTTCCCTGCAGAATCGTAAACGGCGGAGGCAATCGCCGCACCTTGGGAAATTTCCTCCGAAGAAAAATCGTCTAGCACAGCATCGGTCGCCAGCGGCTGATTCATCAGAAACTCGCCCTCGGCCACAAAGCCAAGACGACGCGATAGCTCCTCGGTGATATGAGGCATATAGGGATGAAGGTGCGCAAGGTAGCGCTTCATCACGGTGTCCATGACGGCAAGTGTGCGCTGCTTGGCAGCCACATCATCTGAGCGAAAATCACCTTTCACCGCCTCGAGGAATTTATCGCAGTATTCACTCCAGAAAAAATCGTAGAGCTGCTGCCCCACTTCATTGAATCGGTAATCGCCATACGCCTTCTCCAGCGTCACCGCCAACCGATCAAGCCTCGAAAGGATATCGATATGGTAAGGACGCAGCCCACTGGAAGTGGAAAGCTTGAAACTAGAAACGCCCGAAACTCCCTCACCCACCATCTGACGGAATCGGCAGGCATTGTAGAGTTTGTTGGCAAAATTCCGCCCCTCGGCAACTAGAGCTTCATCAAAACGCACATCCGATCCCACAGGCGCGGTGCGCAGCAGTCCAAAGCGGAGGCCATCAGCACCGTATTGATCCATCAGATCGATCGGGTCAGGTGAGTTTCCTAACGACTTACTCATCTTCCGACCTTGGGAATCACGGATAATCGAGGTGAAAAATACATTTTTGAATGGCAAGCCATCGGCAAAACGATATCCAGCCATAATCATACGAGCGACCCAGAAAAAGAGAATATCGGGACCGGTCACGAGGTCAGTGGTCGGGTAGAACTTTGCCTGCTCGGCATCATTCATCGTTGCAAATGGCCAGAGCCATGAGCTGAACCAGGTGTCCATGACATCCTCGTCCTGCACCCAGTTTTCGGGATCGGACGGAGGCTCGGATCCCACGTAAATATCGCCAGCTTTCAGATCACTAGCATCCAGCGACTCAGCTCCTTGCAGGGCATCCACCTTCTCTTTCCGATACCACACCGGAATCTGATGCCCCCACCAGAGCTGGCGGCTGATGCACCAGTCTTGAATATTTTCTAACCAGTGCGCGTAAGTCTTACTCCATCGGGCTGGCGTAAATTTGATATCGCCATTCGCCACGGCATCGGCGGCTTCTTTCACGCAGGGGTATTTCAAAAACCACTGCATGGAAATGCGCGGCTCCACAGGCACATCCGCGCGCTCGGAGAACCCGACATTATTTTCGTATTCTTCCACACGAATGAGCAGACCCAACTCCTCAAGCTTAGCAGCGGCTTTTTTCCGTGCGACAAAGCGATCAAGCCCATCAAGATCCGGACAATCCGGGCAGTTGATCGTGCCATCGGGATGAAGCACATCGATGATTTCTAGGTTGTGACGCTGTCCGATATCAAAGTCCGCCTTATCGTGAGCCGGAGTGATCTTCAGCGCACCAGTGCCGAACTCGATATCGACATGATCATCGGCGATGATTTCAATTTCCGCCTCGGGGAATGGTCGGCGCACCTTCTGCCCCACCAATTTCGCAAAGCGTTCATCCTTCGGGTTCACCGCAACTGCCGTGTCACCCATCAGAGTTTCCGGACGGGTGGTGGAAATTTCCAAAAACTCACCGGGTGCGTCCACCAGCTCGTATTTCATGAAGTAAAGCTTGGACTGCTGAGGTTTCATAATCACCTCTTCATCCGAAAGCGCAGTGAGCGATACCGGGCACCAGTTCACCATCCGCTTGCCACGGTAGATCAGCCCCTCGTTAAATAACTGGGTAAACACCTCAGACACCTGGTCGGAATAAATTTCATCCATGGTGAAGCGCTCACGGTCCCAGTCGCAGGAACAACCTAGTCGCTTCAACTGCTGAATGATGATGCCGCCATGTTTTTCTTTCCAATCCCAGACATGCTCAAGAAATGCCTCACGACCGATTTCGCGGCGTGTTATTCCTTCCTCATCACGAAGCTTGCGCTCGACTTTCGTCTGCGTAGCAATCCCCGCGTGATCGGTGCCGGGGAGCCAAAGCACCTCTTTCCCCTGCTGCCGTGCGCGGCGGACGAGAATGTCCTGAATCGTATTATTTAAAACGTGCCCAAGGTGAAGAATCCCGGTGACGTTCGGTGGCGGGATCACTATCGAGTACCCCTCCTTCTCGGAAGATTCATCAGCATGGAAACAACCATTCTCCAGCCATGCGGAATACCATTGTTTTTCCACGGCTTGGGGTTCATAGGCTTTGGGCAGCTCGGACATGGCGCAAGTTCTGCCAAAGTCAGGCGGATTTGTAAATAGCCATTCAGCTTAAATTCAAGCACACTAGAGTGAGTAGCGCTTCTTCATCGAGAGATACACCTGGTTGGACACCTCGCGGATGACGTTGCCGCGGCTCTTGATCCAAGGTCCGTAGGAATGGTTACGGCTCGCGCTCTCGATGATACCGATGAGGATGTAAGGATAGGATCGGCCACTAGGGCCGCGAGCCACGAGAATCCCCATGTCGCCACAGCACATCGCAGTGCTGCCGGTCTTGTTATAAACCCGCGTACCGGAGGGAACACGCTTGGCGCTTGAATAGAGACGGTCCCTTCCAGGAAGACCCATGAGTCGGAGGAGTTCCTTGGAGTGCGGAAGTGAACCCTTCCACATCGCATTAAGAAAACGGCCATAGTCTCCGGCCGACCCCCGATTGCGATAAGTGCGCCCACCCGCCGGGATATATTCGACGAGATACAACTGTTTGCAAAGCGAGGGATAGTGACGTTTGAGCAAGGATTGGGTTACCGAAGGGCCGCCGGTTTGACGCATCACCCAGTTAGTCGAAGTGTTGTTGCTCTTCTGAATCATCAACTCCATATGCCGCCGACTTTTAGACCCATACTGAAGCTTGCCAGCTTCCACCTGATGAAAAAACGCCAAGGCCAGATAAACCTTCACCATACTTGCGGCCTGGAGAGATGCATTTTCATTAATGCTCGCCAGCTTCTTTCCCGAAGTTAAATCATACGCCAACCATGCCGTGCGCTCTTGGCCGAGAATTTGCCCCTTTCCCCGCAACGTTTTAATATAAGTCTCAATTTCACCTTCCAGAGCACTTCCAGTCGCTGCGCTACTCGAATTAACAAGCAAGAAACTGAGCGATAAAACCAGAAATGGGAGGACAAGACAAGAAAGGAAGCGTCTCATGAAAGAAATCATGCTTACCATTATAGCCCCTCAGAAAAATAAATAAAGCCTTCAAAAATGATTTCTGAAGCGCCTGTCTCGCGGTCATTTAGTTTCGCCGTCATTTTCATTGCCGGTTGCCAATGCGCCTTCTTTTGAGGTGGCTACAAGTGGCAGGGCGAAGCCGATGTGTGAGGCACGAACACTTCGGCGGGAGCGGGGCGCGGAGCGGCGGAGGGGCTGGAGCCAGCGGACGACCGAAGGGAGCGCAAGCCTCTATGAGCCGTTTTGCGGGATAGGCGCAAGCGTGGGGAGCGTGCATCTCTCCTGCCCCCAAGGCAGGTGTGATGCGTGGTGCAGAGCTGACATGAAACTTGCGACGAAAGAGCCTGTATGCCGGACTGGCGCGGGGCGTGCGGCTTCGCACAACGCTCTGTAATGCGGGGCGGAGGGCGTAGACGAAACCGCTGAGGAAGAATGACGATGTGGTGCAGCCTGTACCCGGTGCGCTGCGGGAAGGTGCCGTCCTACGGAAGGGCTCCCGCAGATCAAGCACCGCCGCCATTACCGCCGTTGTGCGATGTCAGCCAAGCACGGCGCGTGATCAGGCCGTTTGGTGGGGTTCGGGGCGAGGAACGAGGGGCGAGTTTAAACAAAATCTGCGCAGC
>Ga0256845_1002265_pt1 | contig 14171 bp, 16 predicted proteins | sample RiftiametaG_FD_189101 | JGI IMG/M metagenome (GOLD analysis project Ga0256845, IMG submission 189101) | Tube worm associated microbial communities from hydrothermal vent at the East Pacific Rise, Pacific Ocean - Riftia | ecosystem: Host-associated > Annelida > Integument > Unclassified ...
TTCCGATAATATATATTATGTTAACTTTATAAATATGTAATTAATACATATGCTATTTATTAATCATAAAAAAACGGGTCATCTGATACAGATGACCCGTTTGTCGTCCCTTACTGCATGTTTCGTTTTTTACTTACACAATCGTTGAGTAAGATCCTGAGCTATTTTTATAATTGCCATATGCATATATTCTTTTGTGGCAATTTTTTTTCGTAACTCAGCAATCTTCTTTCTGCGTAATGATTTTGACGAAACGAGTGTTTGTGAATTCGCCATATGTCTACATCCTTGTATCGTAATTTAAATCCTTTTACTTAAAAGGTATCGACCTGAAAAGCGTTTTGGATCAATGTAAATTCATGCTTAATCCGGAAACGTTTTACGTAATACCTTATAATTAAGACATCAAAACGACAAGGACAGGCATTCCCCAACTTATGGGTTCGAATATAATATGCTGCTGATTTCATAATTCTTTGCTCTTGATGATGCGATACTGAATACAATGCCCATTCATCATCAGCTTTTCTGTATTTTACTTCAACGAAGCATAAACATTCACCCTGTTGAGCAATAATATCAATTTCACCATATCGGTTACGATAATTATTCATTATTAATTGATATCCATTACGTCGTAAATAACGACGCGCAATGCGTTCACCACGGTTTCCTAATTTCTTTTTGTCAAAGATCGTACGTTTAAATAATGTATTAATATTTATCACGAGCTGTTAGATTCAATATTTTTTCATCAACCGGACATTTTATAAAATACTTTGATTCAGTTAAGAGATTTATTAAGTTTTCATTTTTTAATGGTGGTAATCGTTGTCCATTTTTGTCGAATAGTATTTTTATAACGGGACGCAGCGGTTGATTCGGATTTGCATTAACAACAATACCGATAGTGTCATCATTTAACTGAACAAGACTACCAATAGGATAAATTGCCATATTTGATAAAAATGCCCGTATCATAATCGGATCATATTTGCCTGAGCTATTCGAAATAACAGATTTCATTGCTTCATAGCTGATTAATTCATTTTTAAATGAACGATGTTTAATCATTGCCTGATACGCATCAGCAATTGCAACAATCTTTGAAAACTCACTAATCATATCACCGGTAAGTTTTCGCGGATATCCTGAACCGTCAACATGTTCATGATGCTGTAATGCCACTTGTGCAATATCGTTACTTAATTTATTTTCATTGGCGATAATTTGATATCCGATTAACGTATGGGTTTTAATACGATTATATTCATCAGAAGTCAGGGATTCTTTTTTTTCAGTGATATATCGTGGTATACGAGTCATACCAATATCATATAATAATGCAGCCATTCCTAATTGCAGTAATTGATTGATGGAATAACCAAGTGCTTTACCGGTAACCAGTGAAAGAATACACACATTTACTACATGGATAGGAAGATACTCACCGGTATATTCCTGTTGTGTGAAGGATATAAGAGCACTACTGCCGGTTTGACATTCTTTTACTAATTTACCGATAATACTTTTTATATCATTTATACTAATTGGTCCCGGATTTTTTGCATTGGCATATATTGATGCAATTGCATGTATTACATTGTTATATATTTCATTAAGACGAAAACGTTTTCCGCGAATATTCTTATATGCTTCAATAGCATTCATATCATTACCAAGAGCTGTTTCAATTTGGTGTGCAGCTTGTAATGATACATCATCGCGTGGAGCGGGATTACTAACTATCTTTGGTTTAACTATTGCTTCTGTATTGTTATTATGACCTTTTATGGCAGGTGATTTCTGATCAATCGACAGCTTCGGTTTAGTCTCGATTTCAACAGCATTATCATGAACATATAGTTTTTTTATCCCCCACTTTTTTAACCGTTTAATATCATCTTTCGCAATTGGAATATTTGGTCCGATAACGATATAGGTATCATCCATATAAACTGATGTATCAAACTGTTTCCCTACTTCAAGTGAAACGGTATCTATTTCCTTCATTACGGTTTCCTTTCATTGACCGAATATTCTTTATCTAAAGTATATATATATGCAAGAACTTCCGCTACTATTAAATATAACGACTCAGGTATAATTTTGTCAATATCAACATATGATAACAGCTCAACTAATTTAGGATCATGCACAATTGGTACATTATATTCAAGCGCACTTTTAATGATTTTTTCTGCAATTCTCCCTTCACCTTTTGCTATAATTCGCGGTGCTCTGTCAGACAGAGTATATCGCACTGCAGCAGCTTTTTTAATAGATTTCATGTGTTCGATCCTTTTTTTGATTATCCCCATATATCTAATTCTTGTGCTGATAGTGCAGTATCATTAAGATACTCTGCAATATCACTACGTAACGATGTATAAAAGCTTTTCAATATCAAACCATATCTGCTTAAACTTGTATTAAGGCGTTCCTTATGATTTTGAATAAAATCACAGATAGTATTTGAATCAGTAAATATTTTCACTGATACTGCGGAATTACTTTCTGTAATCCACGCTTTAATGGTACCGATATGTGAGAGTATCATATCAAGAATATAATGATGGGTATTATTTGTATCATGCTTTATACTTAAGACAATATCATTCCATTCATCATCTGCATACCATGGAATTGAAAAACGATACCATTGTGCTGCTGAACAATTTTCGGCTGTCATTCTGTGAATAAATTGAATAATGGCATCAATACTCTCTTCATGAATGCTGTTATTGAGTTGAGAAAGAACCGTGCGCAATGAGACCGGTTGTTTGTTATCTTTAATGCTTTTATAATCATCAAGTCCAAAACGGTGAAAATAATTATATAATTTCTCCGCCGGAGCATTATTTATCCATGCCGTAAGCATATTCAAAACAAGCGTTCTTTTATTATTTTCGGCAATATCCGTATTTTGGCAACCCGTTTTTTGCATATGCATATATAATTCTTTTAGTAATTTACTAATAGAATTATAGGAAAATAATTTTTTAATAGCCTCTTCTTCAATACCAATAGACCGTGCAAATGCAATAAATGTATTACGATTATTATTTTTAGATTTATTTTTCATTATACGTTGTAATGGTGTATATTGAGATACGATTTCTGTCGTCGATGAATCCATTAATCCAAAGAGAAGAAGCTGCCGTAATGAATTCGGGATGTTATATTTTGTAATGGCTGAATGGTAATTGTCTGATGCCGGTTCTTTCATGATACTGACGGTTATACTGCCGTCTCGATGTATCTGCCGGACAAATAATTTTATCGTTTTATTTTTTGGAAGTGTTGAAGTAAACTCAGCTTGTAAATATTTTCCATTAACCAGGATAGTAACTCTATTCTGAGCAAGTGTTTTTACTATTTTTGCAGTTATAATGGTACCTTGTTTTAATGGTGCTGCTGTTTTTGCGAAAAAAAGTTTGCCGATAATATTTTTCTGTTGTGATAGCATACACTGCGTACCTTCATGCCAATGATTTTACATGAGCAAATGTCATTCTATGTATCGGAGTTGAACCATATTCCTGTAATGCTTTTATATGCTGTGCAGTAGGATATCCCATATTGGTAATAAATCCGTAATACGGATATTTTTTATGATAAGTATACATAATCCTATCACGTGTAACTTTTGCAATTATTGAAGCAGCTGCAATACTCATATCTCGTTGATCGCCTTTAATTAATGATACTGTCGGATAGGTTGATTGTAATGGCATAGCATCAATAAGTATAAAATCAGGTTGCGGTGAACACTGATGCAGAGCTTTTTTCATAGCTTTGAGAGTTGCTTGATAAATATTTATTCTGTCGATTTGTTTATTAGAAACACAACCAATGCCATATGTTATTGCATGGGAAAGAATATCAGTATATAATACTTCACGATTCTTCTTTGATAATTGTTTTGAATCATTAATAAGAGGGTTATAATAATCAAACGGTAATATAACTGCAGCGGCAACGACCGGTCCTGCAAGAGGACCCCTTCCCGCTTCATCAATACCTGCAATAGAGCGATAACCGGCATACTGACAATATGCACTTATATGTGTTGATATTCTTTGCACGGTTTGTACTATATGGGAAGCTCCCCGTTTCACGAATAGTACTAATGCATACTAAGATTCTAATGTATCAGCTTTATCCTGAGCATCGTTTTTCTTTTCAGTATCAGTTTTATCTGAATGATTATTCTCTGATGAAGTATCGGGTGCTGCATCATTAGCAACGGGTTCTGATTTTTTCTCATTACCGGTATCAGTCGGTTGGTCAACCGGTGGTTGCTCAGTCGGGACCGGTGCTTCTTCTTCAGGTGCCATTGCATCTTTTTGCAAACGCATATGTGATTTAAGACGAGTAGCTTTTGAACCGATTAAATCACGAAGATAAAAAAGCTTTGCACGTCGAACACGACCATGCCGAACAACTTCAATCTTCGCAATTTTTGGTGAGTTTAATGCAAATGTTCGCTCAACACCGACATTATAAGAAATTTTTCTAATTTTTATTGAACGGTTAATGCCGCCATGTTTAAAAGCAATAATAACACCTTCAAAAATTTGAATACGTTCACGTTTTCCTTCGATAATCTTATATGATACCTTAACGGTATCACCAATTCGAAGACGCGGAAGATTTTTCTTAATATATTTTTTCTCGATTGATTGTAATGTTTTTTGTATCATGAGTAACCTCTTTATTTATGTATAAGATATTCATACATATATTTTTTATCATCATCCCGTAATGGGTATTTAGAAAATAAATCTGGTCTTCGTTCAAATGAACGAACTAAACTGTCCTTGTCGCGCCATTGTGTAATACGTTTATGGTTTCCCGATCGCAACACATCAGGTACACAATGCTTATTAAAACGAAACGGCCGCGTATATTGTCTATGTTCTAATAATCCGTTAGAAAACGACTCATGTATAACCGATTCATCATTTCCTAACGCACCTTTACGATGACGTATCAATGCATCAATAAAAATCGCTGCTGCGGGCTCACCACCGGATACGATAAAATCGCCGATTGTTATTTCTACATCAGCCCATTGCTGTATTATGCGATCATCAATACCTTCATAATGACCACAAACGAGTGTTACGGAAGATACCGGTTGAAATTGTACAACTGTATCATGCGTTAACGGTTTTCCTGCAGCAGTCAGGAATATATATTTTGTTTTCGGGTCATTGTGTCTGACATTCTTTAGACATGATTCAAGCGGTTCAGCCATAAGAACCATACCTGCTCCACCCCCATAGGGTGTGTCATCACAATGTTTAAATGTATCCGTCGAATAATCGCGAATATTATAATACTGAACATTCAGTATATTATTTCGTAATGCTCTTCCAAGTATACTTGTTGACAATACTGATACAAAATAATCCGGGAAGAGTGTAACAATATTACAGCGTAACGCAGCACTCATACTGTTATAACATTATTGTATTAGAAATCATTAATCAAGAATTTCTAACATTATTCGTTTTCCTGACTTGGCAGTTGCGGCGTTCAGTAATATTCTTATTGCACGAGCAATACGGCCTTGTTTTCCAATTACTTTACCGATATCATCTGAAGCGACACGAAGCTCAAGAATAGTTGATTTTTCACCTTCAATTTCCTGTATTTCAACTTTATCAGGATTATCAACAAGTGATTTTACAATGTATTCAACAAGACCTTTTGAGTTCATTGTGCAACCTCGTTTCCTGCTTTCACCTTTCGTGGTTTTTTATTCTTTGGTTCAATTTTTAAACCACTTTTTGTAAACAACCGCTGTACTGTACCGGTTGGAATTGCACCTTGTGATAACCAATAATGAATTCGTTCATCTTTTAATCGAATTTGTTTATCCTCGTCTTTAACGAGAGGCTGAAATATACCAACTTCTTCAATTGCTCGACCATCACGTGGTTTACGAGCATCCATTACAACAACACGATAATAGGATTTTTTCTTTGTACCTATACGTTTTAATCTGATTTTAACTGCCAATACAATCCTCCTATTTGGCTCTATTCATACATGAACATAGTACACGCATATATAACTATTATTACAAATGAGTAAAACTTGTGCAATTATAAGTAAAATGCTCTAAAGTGTCAAGTTTGAATAAACCTATGTAATAAATATTTTAATATGAATAAAAAACTAACGGATATTTTATTTGTAACGATTCGGCGTATTCCTTGTTTCTGTCATTATTTACTGATTGTACAGTATTATAGGCTCGTTTGAAGTTATGTGTATACCAGGTCATTTCCCCTATTAAAAAGAAATACATTGGTATTAAATCACCGTGAGCATAAAGACAGGTAATAATGGTTATTTGGGCGGTATTACTTACTAATGTTATTAGCCCCGGGATTATTTTTCCTGCATATATTTCACCAAGCCCGGGAATTACTGATAAAAAAACGGCAAAACCCGGAGATTTTAAATGCGGGGCACCCTGTATGATTTCTTTTTCAAATGCATTGATTGTTGTATAGCTGTTCTCTTCTGAAATAGTATTTTTCAGGTGCTGCATATAATACAATGAGCGTTCATACTTGCCATGTTTAATTGATGCCAATACTAATCTTTTTAAGGCTTCTTGATGTGCATTGGTGTTTGCTGTATATATAATAATAGTATTATAAAATTGTATTTCATTATCATAATCATATGTATACGCGGCACATTCAGCACGTAAAAATTGTGATTGAATGTATATATCCTCAAAATCAGGAGTGCATTCTTTTTTAATATTTTCTAATAGTATAATTGCTTTCTCAATATCCTGACCGTAAAGATATGATTTCGCAATACCAATATCGGCTTGATAGATTTGACGAATATCATGATTGAGATATTTACAACGATAATATTCCGTAATAGCACGATAATAATCACCATCTTTAAATAATGCATCAGCAAATGCATACGGTGAGTCAGGTGAACGAGCGTAGGAAGCAGCTACAAGAAAAATCATACATAGTATAATTATGGTATATCTGTAAGAGAAGGGTTTAATCATTTGCAAGGGAGCGGCGATTCCGAATTCTCATCCCATCAACTTGTTTTCCTAACTCGGATAAGTCTTTGACAATGAGCACTCCATCTTGTGAAGAATAGTTTTTATCATCAAGTAAACGACGAATTAACGCCGTTCCTTTTTCTCGCATTATGCCAAGCATACTTAATAGTTCATCCGGTCCAAAATCAAAAACATACTCACGGCGTGATTCAAGCGGGATACGTTGTTTTTCAACTTGAATTAATAATGCATCAAGCATTCGGCTGTATTCATCTTTTATTGTTACATTTTCCAATTGACGATATGCTACCCAAATACGTTCTGAGAGGAGTTGAATTATTTTCATGACAAGTTGCGGCTGATTACTAACCATAACACCGAAATTACTTTTATTGATTGCCATGGTTACAACATTACCATATGCTTCAGCACTGGCACTACGGGGTTTGTTTTCTAAAATTGCCATTTCACCGATAATATCACCGGGATTCAAAACTGCCAGTAATATTTCCTGATCATCAACTATTTTTACAATTTTAACTTTTCCGCTTTGAAGAATGAACATTTCATCACCCTTCTCATGCTCAACAAATAATAATGATCCATTTTTATATTCGCGTGTTAATGGTGACGCTTGACTATAAATACTTAGGTTTGGATTTGCATCATCAATCGCTTTTATTTTTGTCTGGCATTCACGAACACGTTCATCATGAGGATTATTTTTTATAAAACTTTTGTAAGCACAATAGGATTGTAAATATTTACCTTCTTTATAATATAATTCAGCAACGTTATAAATGAGTTCAATATCTTCCTCTACTGGCTTTAATAATGATACACGGGCAATTGCCATATCGAATGCACGAAGTTTATTTGAAAATGAACGGATGATTTTCATAGCAACCGGTGTATTATTGCGAATTAAATCAACAAATTGATCATGTTTAATTCTTATTACTGAAACATCTGTTTGTGCAGTAACGGTCTCAATCCGCGGACGTTTCCCCATACACGAAACAACGCCGAATGTATCCCCCGGTTTATATGCAGTAATAGAAGGATCATCAGCGATTTGATTCTCTCGACTTGCTTTCGTGCGCCCTTCTTTTAAAATATAAAAATAATTGGTATTCGTCTTACCTTCAATAAAGATAATAGAATCTTTGCGATATTTTTCCACTGTCAGGCGTATTTCCGCCATGATTGAACCTTTCATACTATAACAGTATTGATTTTAATACCATGCATAAGCAGTAAAATCAATAACTGTTTTCAGATAATTGGGTTATTTTTGCTTCACATGCATCACGATTATAATATGCTTCACTCAGGTTCGGATCAGATAATAATGCATTATTATACATTTCCCGTGCTTTAATATAATTCCCTTTCTTAAAATAACAGTTGCCGAGTGCAAATTGGATTTTTCCGATAAACGTGGTATCATGTGTTGATGAAGAATCATTCCCTAATGCTGAAAGTGCATTGCGAAAATATTGAGCGGCATCATCATAGTTGTTACCCTGATACGTATATATTCCCAGATTATAATATACATCAGGTATTGAACGCGCCGTTACAGAAGTTACAATAAGCCGTTGCAATATTTCAATCGCTTTTTGATTTAAATGCATTTTATCATACAAATTTGCCATGCTGATATAGACTTGTATATTCTCTTTATTATTCATTTTAATAGATAGATTGATATTCGTGAGTTTTTCATACATAGCAATTGCTCCTTGGTAATTGCCATTAATCGTATGAATATCAGCAATACGCATATATGCATTAATATGTTCGGGAGCAATTTTTAATAAACGCCGATAATACATTATTGCTTGATTAAATTGATGATTGATATAGTAAATATCACCGATCCCTAAATATGCATCAGCATAATGCGGATTAATTGAAATAGCTTTGTAAAACCATTCACGAGCGTGATCATAGTCAATTATTTTATTTCCAGCTTGTGCTTGCCGATAAAATGCTAAACCGCAATTATACGCAATATGAGCATCGTGGGGATCAATAATAAATGCCTTTTTAAAATACTCAATCGCTGTATGATTGTCATTTCTATTCATGGTAATAATACCACTATTAACATAGGCAACTTTTAAATTACCTTCATCACCCGGGGTGTCATACGTTTTAATGAGCTGTTCATAATATCGTAATGCAGTATCGAAGTTTTTTTGTTTGAAATAAATATCTGCAATAATCGGTAATACAGCACTGTTATCATACCCGCGCTTTTCTATTGTTCTATAGTATTGTAATGCACGATTGAAATTTCCATTATCATAATACAGTGTTCCTAAACGTAAATACGCATCATTAAATGAGGGACGGAGAGTCACTGCATGTTCAAGTGCTGCAATTGCATTTTCAATATTACCGTTTTTTTGATATGCAAGCGCAAGGTTGTACAGGGCTTCAGGATCAGAAGGATTAAAACTGACAGATTGCTCATACATTTGAATTGCATTCGGTAAATCATTGTTTTCATAATAATAATTACCGATATCAACACCTAATCGTGAGACGAAGTCTTTTTGACCGGCATCAATTAAGTGCTGATATTGCGTACGTGCATCAAGTATACGGTCTGAGCGAATATATGCTAATCCAAGATTATAGGTGAGCGCAGCATCAGCAGGTAATATATGTGCAGCTTTTTTATATTCATCAATTGCTTTATTATAAGCTTGTTTTTCAAAATAAATATGAGCTAAATGTCTGTGTGCACTGGGTAATTGTTTTTCATAGGAGAGAGCCTGATTAAAAAATACTTCAGCAATATCGATATTACCTAAGCGACGATGTATAAACCCGAGATTATTGAGTATACCTGCATTATTGGGTTCCAGCAAAAGTGCATTACTGTAATATTCCATCGCTTTCCGGTAATTCCCTGCTTGAACATGAAGATTTGCAAGATTAACTGTTGCAATACAGCGAATCGTATCATCATCCGCATTATTCATAAGTTTCTGATAGAGCATTTGTGCTGTCTGTAATTCCCCGCGCTGATGTGCAAAAAGTGCTTCAATGAGTTCATCATTTCCGGTTGAAGCAGCTCGAAGAAGAACTGTTCCGTCAGTCATGTATATATACTTACTTGATGTGCGTGAACCAATAGCAGTATTTTTTAATGGGGAGCGAAAAATAAATGATATACCGAATACTAAACCGGCAATAATAATGATCGCTCCAATTATGAGCAAAAGATTTTCACGAAAGAGAAATTGAAGAGCAGGTTTACGTTTTTTAATTATGGTTGGTCGGGAGTGTAATGCCATCAAGCACCCCATTGATAAATTGAAACGACTTTTTTGTACTATAGTGTTTTGCTATTTCTATTGCTTCGTTTATTATTACTTTTTTCGGTATATTTTGCTGATACGTTAGCGAAAAAATTGAAAAACGCAATATTGCGCGATCAACCGCTGTAATTCTGGTAATATCCCAATGCTTTGATTGTCGGCGTATTATTGCGTCTATTTCATCTAAATGCAGACAGGTCCCCTGAATTAATGCGAATGCATATTCACGGGTGGCATCATTAATTGAGCCCTCAACCCATTGTAAGGATTGAATCTCTTTGCAGGTCGCTTTACCGACATCAAGATAATAAAGAGCTTGAAGGGTAATCTCCCGCGCTCGTCTTCTATCATCACTATATTCAGACATAGATTTTTATATTATCCTCATCTTGATCACATGATTATTATAATTGTTTTATACTTGTCGGAATAAATCTGCCATTTCAAGAGCACTTCGGGCCGCTTCAACTCCCTTATTACCGGATTTCGTGCCGGCACGTTCAATTGCCTGCTCTAACGTATCTGCTGTAATTACACCAAATATACATGGTGTTGCAGTCTCCAATGATACTGATGCTATCCCTTTTGTAACTTCCGCTGCAATATACTCAAAATGCGGTGTACTTCCTTTAATGAGAGCTCCAAGACCAATGATAGCAGAATATGAACCGTTTTTCGCCAATTTACTAATCATGAGCGGTATTTCAAATGAACCCGGTACACGAATAACCGTAATTGCTTCGTCATCAACACTATGTCGCCGAAGGGTATCAAGACAACCGTCAAGCAATCGTTCAGAAATAAAATCATTAAATCGTGATACAACAATGGCAAATGTATCACCGGTATTGCCGGTTAGTTTTCCTTCAAATATTCTCATAAACATGCCTCCGATTATTACTAATATTTATAGCATAGTATTCAATAATTTTAAAGAATTAAGAACAGTAATTTTTATGATGTACATGTTGCGTTACTATCCGAAAGTAAATGCCCCATTTTTTTCTCTTTTGTCGCAAGATAATGTGCATTATTCTCATTCGGGGGTATAATAATCGGGATTCTTTCAGTAATGGTCAAGCCATATCCTTTTTCAAGTCCAATAATTTTTTTCGGATTATTGGTCAGTAGTCGAATACTGCTAATCCCTAAATCAATTAAAATTTGAGCGCCAATTCCATAATCCCGTAAATCTGCCGCAAATCCAAGATGAGTATTCGCTTCAACAGTATCCAACCCGGTATCCTGCAGTGCATATGCTTTAATTTTATTCGCCAAACCAATACCACGACCTTCTTGCCGCATATATACAATAACGCCATTCCCTTCTTTTGCAATAATACGCATAGCAGTATGTAATTGACTTTGACAATCACATCGTAAACTTGAGAGTGTATCACCGGTGAAGCATTCACTATGTACCCTAACTAAGACATCTTTCCGATTTTTTATTTCACCTTTTACAAGAGCAATATGAGTATTTGTATCAAGAGTAGTCGTATATGCAATGATATCAAAATCCCCGTATTTTGTCGGCAATTTTGCTTGTGAAACACGAGTAATCAACTTTTCCTTAATTCGGCGATATTTTATTAATTCAGCAATTGATAGAATCATCAGGTTATGTTTTTCTGCAAACACTTCTAATTGCGGCATACGCGCCATTGTTCCATCATCATTCATAATTTCACAAATAGCCCCCGCCGGAAATAACCCCGCCATTCGAGCTAAATCAACAGCGGCTTCAGTATGACCGGCACGTGTTAACACACCACCAAGACGTGCACGTAACGGGAATATATGTCCTGGTTGTACTAAATCCTCCGGCGTTGAACGATCATCAGAAAGAATTTTAATTGTCTGAGCACGATCCGCCGCACTAATTCCGGTTGTAATATTCTTTTTTGCATCAACTGAAACAGTAAATGCCGTATGAAACTCATCTTCATTTCGTTCAACCATCTGACGTAACTGTAATCTATTCGCTTGTGTTTCATCAATCGGGGCACAAATAAGCCCGCGTGCATATTTTGCCATAAAATTGACTGATTCGGGTGTTACCATATCAGCAGCCATTACCAGATCACCTTCATTTTCACGATCTTCACTGTCAACGATAATGATCATATGTCCTTGCTGTATCAATTGTATCGCTTTTTCAACTTTGTTTATTGGCATGTTAATAGCCCCATTTCTTTAATTTTTCGACAGATAATGATGATTGTAGTGTAGTGTTTTTTTGTGCATAAATATATTTTGCCAAAATATCAAATTCAAGATTAACGCTATCACCAATACGGCTGAATTGAAAGACCGTTCTTTTTTGTGTTTCCGGTATTAGATACACTGAAAAAGTATCCTTAATGACTTCAGTACACGTTACACTAACTCCATCAACCGCAACTGAACCTTTATTGACCATATACATTGAATATTCAATGGGATATGATATTGTTAATTTCATTACCATATCTTGTTTTTCACATGCAAGAATACTTCCTGTACAATCAATATGTCCCTGAACAAAATGCCCGTTAAATCGCCCGTTTGCAGGAAGGGCTTTTTCCATATTCACCTGACAATTACTATTTAAATGACATATTGTACTTTTTAAACACGTTTCTGATGATGCAAAGACTGTAAATAACGTTGATCGTATCTCTGTAACCGTCAGACAAACACCATTTATCGCAATTGAATCTCCGGCATGAACATTTTGTATAAAATCATTATCGCTATCAATTGATAATTCTTTCCCTGCAGATAATGTTCGAGTAGATTTAAGAGTTCCTCTATGTGATATAATACCGGTAAACATAATTAATATTGATTAATATAGCCACTAATCATGATATCGTCACCTATTATTTTTGTATTTATACGTGATAATCGTGGCATTGAACTCATAGCAGATATTCCCTCATCAGCAATTAACGGTAAAGCGTCTTTTTTGCCGATAAAAACAGGAGTAATTAAAAGAAAAACTCTATCAATAGCATTTTCTTTTAAAAACGAAGCAATTAATTCACTCCCCCCTTCAAGCATTATATGCGGAATTCCCATTTTACCTAATTGCTGCAATGCATCCGTTATATCAACACGTCCATTATGCTTTTTTGTTATAATTATATGTGCTTTATTAGCATATTGTTTGTGATTTGAACACTGTGTTGTTACAATAATAACACGATTATCATTATTTGAAAAGATATGGGCATCGGTTGGAAGATCGCATTGTGTCGTAAAAACAATTCTGTATGGTTGCGTTTTAATATGAGTCCTGCGAACGGTCAAATAGGGATTATCTGTTTCAAAGGTTTTTCGACCGACTGCAACAGCACCAATTTGTTTTCGCATAGTATGCACCCACTCCAATCCTTTTTCTCCTGTTAGATATTGTGAAGCCTCTTTATTGACAGTAATTTTTCCATCGAGTGAAATAGCTGTTTTTAAGGTTACATACGGAATATGTGTTGTCGTGTATTTTGTAAACCATTCAATCAAAGCATGGGCTTCATCTTGCAGTAAACCGGTATGAACACGAATGCCGGCAGCACGTAATGCTTTAATCCCATTTCCGTTGACTGCGGGGTTAGGATCACGACATGCAATGACAACTGATGTTATACCGGAACGGATAATAGCTTCTGTACATGGCGGCGTTCTTCCGGTTGTACAACACGGCTCAAGTGTAACATACATGGCTGCATTATCGAGAGATTCTCTTGCAGTATCCATAGCGACTATCTCAGCATGTCTATGTCCGGGAGGCTGTGTAG
>Ga0256845_1002266_pt1 | contig 14164 bp, 11 predicted proteins | sample RiftiametaG_FD_189101 | JGI IMG/M metagenome (GOLD analysis project Ga0256845, IMG submission 189101) | Tube worm associated microbial communities from hydrothermal vent at the East Pacific Rise, Pacific Ocean - Riftia | ecosystem: Host-associated > Annelida > Integument > Unclassified ...
AAGAGACCAATAAATGAAATATGGTGAAGTTTATACAAAAAAACTAAAAAATTCATTTTCCAACCTTGGACAGTCAGGTGAATTAAAAATTATCAATATAATGAATATGCTCCAGGATATTGCAGTGGAATATGCTATAAAACTAAAAATTTCAAGCAATGATCTTGCCCATAAACACCTGTTCTGGGTTATATCCAGATACCAGATTGAAATACATAATGTTCCAAAATTAAATGAGAATCTTTTATTAAGCATACATAGGAAAGCTCACAAAAAACTCTATGACCTCAGATGGTTTAAAATAATTACAGAAAATAATAAAGAAATTGTTAATGCACTTGGGGCATGGGTCATAATTAATAAAAGAACAGGCTCTCCTCGTCATTTAACTGACTTTATGACAGAAACAATGCTTTGTGAGAATACAATAGATGTAAAACAATTTTTCAATAATTTAAAAATACTCCATAATACAGATTATCAAAAAAACTTTAAAATCAGAATCAATGATCTTGATCTAAACAAACATGTTAATAACGCTATATATGTTGAATGGGCTATTGAAGCTCTTTCTGAGGATATACTCAATAATTTTTCCATAAAAAAAATCAATATAACTTATTTAAAAGAATCATTTTATCCCGGAGAAATCATATCAAAAGCCCAAATTAATCACCTTGGAATTCACCTTGAAACTTACCATTCAATTATAGAAAAAAATAAAGGTCTTGAACTTGCTCGTGTCAATATTATATGGAAGTCTTTATAGTTATGGGTGATAATTTAAAAAAAGATATAATAAATGCATATAATACAAGCCTTAAATTTCTTGGTCCAAGACCAAGGAGTATTAAAGAAGTAAGGGCTAACCTTTATAAAAAAAAATTTAAACAAAATATAATTGAACAAACAATTATATTATTAAAAGATGAAAACCTCATTAATGATGAATTTTTTACCATGGAATTTATTGCCATGAGAGAAAAATTAAAGCCTAAATCCAAATTTGCATTAAGATATGAACTAAGACAAAAAGGTATCTCTGATTTAATTATTGATAATGGCTTAAAAGATATTGATGAAAATAAATCTGCCCTTGCTGCAATCAAACCCAAACTCCCACTGTGGCAAAAACTTGATAGGGAAACAATGAAAAAAAAAATGATGAATTTTTTAAACAACAGAGGGTTCAGCTGGGAAAAAATTTCTACGACGTATGACACCATAACCCATGACACCATATATAAAAAATTAAATGATCAGGAGAAAAATTAATGAAAATCCAATTTTTTACAACTGGCGGAACTATTGATAAAATTTATTTTGATGATCTAAGTGAATATAAAGTTGGAGACCCTATAATCGAAACCATATTAAAAGATGCACGTATTAATTTTGATTATAAAATAGAATCTCTTATAAAAAAAGATTCCCTTGACATTACAGACAATGACAGGTTTACAATCTTCAACGCAGTAAAAAAATCAAAATCAAAATTTATAGTAATTACACATGGTACTGATACCATGGTTAAAACAGCAAAAATGCTCAAAAAAATTACCAATAAAGTTATAGTTCTTACCGGGGCAATGGAGCCTGCAAAATTTAAGTCCAGTGATGCATATTTTAATTTAGGAGGTGCAATAGCAGCAGTACAGGTGTTAGACCACGGAGTTTATATCTGTATTAATGGTAGAGTATATAACCCTGACAAAGTTCAAAAAAATCGTGACCTGTTACAATTTATTGAAAAATAAAAAACCTGTTGACTCAGACCTGCACCTGATATAAATCTTAGTATATCAGAGCATTAAAGTTATTGTTCAACCTATCAGGACTTTTTAGATAATATATTAATGGGTACTCAACAGGAAAGACGAAAATATAAACGTTATGCAGCAAAAGCAGGTGCTTATGCCATCATAAGCCCGGGCTTAACCAGATTAGGACAAATTATCGATATCAGTAAAGCAGGGCTTGCATTCAAGTATATTGATTCCAACCCTGACATTAAAGATAAAAACGAGACCCTATTTTTGAGCAGTATGGGGTATTATGTAAAAGATATTGAGTTTAAAACGATATCTGATTATGAAGTTTCTGACTATAAGAGCCCTAAGGTTGGTCCCGATGCTATGAGAATAAGAAAAAGACATATTAATTTTATAGATCTCAATTTCAAACAACTCTTTGATCTTGATTATTATATTGAAAATAATATCAGCCAGGCAATACACTACTCTTTCTGCTAATACACAAATTTTATTGAATAGATTTTGGTCGTATAATAATTATTGTACTATTATCAATATTTAAATATTTATTTGCCAATTGAGAAATCATTTCTTTTGATATTGATGAATATCCATCAAACACATTCTTTGCCCACATAAATTGCTCAGGATGCTTAAACGAGCCTGATAATACAGAATTCAACCAATAGGTGTTTGTTTTCTGCATGTCTTTAATATGATTTAATACCGGTTTTTTAACAAGGTTAAGCTCTTTTATACTAACACCTTTTTGAAAAAGAGACTTGGCAATAGACTGCATATTTATCAACACTTTATTTATATTTGATGGTTTAGTATAAACAACAGCATGGAGAATACCATAATCTTTATATGAAAAAGAGGGGCTATTATATGCATATGCTGAATACGCAAGTCCAAGTTGTTCACGGATTTTTATTCGGAACCTCTCGGAAAAAATTCGACTAAGGAGGTTAAATGTCCTGGTTTTAGAAATATCCCAAAAATCATCAGTTAAAAATGCCAACCTTACCTGGGATTTATCAAGTTTAGTGTCTACATTCAATACAAGTTTTTTTTCTGCAGGGAACCTAGGAAGTTTGCGTGATAGATCTTTAAGGCTTAGATCATCTCTTTTTGCCATGGTTCCAAAATATTTTGCTGTAAGTAATTCAGCCTCTTTTAAATCAAAATCTCCAACAATGGAAATTTCAATATTTGCTTTTTTAAAAAAAGGTTTAATCCATGCCTTGATGTCATTAATACCTATCTTATTAATCAATGATGGTTCAGGAAGACCAAAACGTGTATCACCATCTGCAAGAAAATTATTACCCTTAATATACATTAATCCATCAGGAGTTCGGTTCATTGAAGCATAACTTAGTGCATAACGCTGTTTTACAAGTTTAAGGCTGTCTTTGTTAAAACCAGGATCATTAAGATATGAATAAACAAGCTCAAAAACAAGTTTGATTTCCTCAGGCTTGCCTTGACCGGAAAAGCTGAAACAATTTCCCTCAACATTAAACTTAATATCAACACTTGTGCCGGCAAGAATCTCTTTTAAATCTTCTTTATCAGCTTTACCAAGACCGCTTTCATTTAGCAGATTTTCTGAAACAAGCCCAAGACCTGGCTTTGATAACGGTTCCTTTTTTTTCCCACCATTAACAGCAAAATGGAATATAAACTCATTCTTTTTAAATTCAGTCTTTTTTAAATTCAACCTGATTCCATTTTTGTAATCCACAGTTACAATACCTAAGTCAGAAAATATTTTCTTATTTTGAATTAATTCCCGGGTAATATTTTTATTAAGTTTACTTAATTTAATAAGTTCAGGTAAATATGGGAAAATTATCGTCTTTGTATCTTTATATCTTTTGATCTTGTTTTTAATATCACGTTTGTATTCAGAAAGAATTATTTTTTCTGCATCGTCTTTATTCACACCGATCTTTGTATTTCCAGTTACAAGGATAAGCCTATGATTTTCCTTCCAGATATCTTTAAAGCTATCATCTATTTCTTTAATTTTTAAAGATTGGATAAAAGGTTTTAAAATCTTTAATTTTTCCTTTGGAGTTTGAAAGATTTTTTTATTATTTATTTTAAAAATAATATTTGATGCAATATTTCTGCTTTGTCTTGTACTGGATTTTTTCACACTGTCTTCAAGGGAATTAATATATTCTTTTTTTGCCCTTTCCAGTTCTTTTTGTGTAAAACCAAATTTTAAAACTGACCTTAAATTCCTTTCAAGAACAGATAAACTCATCTGCCATTTATCAGGACTTGTTTGTGCACCAATTGATGCAAAACCAATATTTTTAAGATAAACACCTGAATAAACACTGATATCTGAAAAAGGAGAGTCTTTTTTCCCAAGCTGTCTTAATAATCTATTCCTTAATATTGAATTTCCAATGGAGTTTTTAATATCCTTTTTTAAATCATCAAATGTCTGCAAATTAAAATCATGTTTTGATATTGTTTCAATTGTAATATCAGTGCTGCTTGATTCTGGCTCATAATGATAAAATGTCTTAATGCCCTTATGGTCTTGCCATTTATTCTCAGGACATTCTCTTTTTTTACCCCTTGGTTTTAAATTAGAAAACTTAGTTTTAATAATATTTTTTGCAACAGATATATCAAAATCACCCACCATTACAAGAATCATATTATCAGGTCTATACCATGTATCATAAAAGTCTTTTAGTAACGCATGGTTTGCCTTATTAATAGTATCTTTAATCCCGATTGGATATCGTTTAATAATTCTTGAACCGGGCAGCTCAAATTCCAAGCTAGCCTTGAATGTTCGATAAGATACAGAATCACGGTCTCGTTTCTCAGAAAGGATAATACCGCGTTCCTTATCTATTTCTGATGATAATAATAAAGCACCTCCGGCATAATCCTCAATAATAGTTAATGCTTTATCCAAATTTGCTTTATTACCTTTTGGCAATGAAAGGTCATAAACAGTTTCAAAAAAACCTGTGTGGGCATTGGCATCACCACCAAAATCCATCCCAATTGATTGAAAATATTCAACTAATTGCCCTGGTTTAAAATGAGTTGATCCATTAAAAACCATATGTTCAAGATAATGAGCTAAACCTTGCTGGTTATCCTTTTCATTCATGGAACCTGCAAGGACATCCAGATGTATGCTTACTCTATTTTCAGGTTTAAAATTTTGATAAAGATAATATTGGAATCCATTTTCCAAAACACCGTGAATTAAGGAAGGATCAGATTTAAGATCAGTATCTATAATTGATTGTTCTGATTCTGCATTAAAATAATTATTGGATAAAAAATTGGAACATGCTCCAAGTATCAAGCAAACAAAAATAAAACAAATCAACAAAAATATTTTTTTGACCATAATAGAACTGCCTTGAATTTAAATTTATTTAAAAAGCTCAGGCATTAAAATTTCTACTTTATTGGCAGATTTAAGAGAATCTATCCAGGCTGCAAACATTCTTTCCTTTTTCTGATTCTCAAGGCTTTTCTTAAGCTCTGCCTTGTCTTTATCATCCTTAAAACCTTTGGGGACAGACTTTTCTTTTAAAGATATAATATAAAAACTATTTTCAAATTTTATTTTTTCAGGATAAACTTCATCCTTTTTTGTTAATTTAAATGAAGCTTTTGATATATCTTTGGCATACCCAATCTCAGGGATATACCCTTGTCTGTCAAAAAATTTTGTATCATTAAGTTTTAATTTGGCAGACTTTGCAATTTGAGTTAAGGTTTTACCCTTTTTTGTTAATGCAAGAACATTGTCTGCACTTTTTTCTGCTTTTTCTTTCTGCATTTCAGATATAAGATCTGTTTTTACTCTTTCTTGAACATTTTCAAATTTAATAACTTCCGGTGCAATCTCTTTAATTGGTTTGATAAGATAATATGAATTATCAATTTCTATAATATTGCTGATTTCATTGAGCATAGTAGAAAAAGCAGCTTTGACAAATTGTTCGGGATTTCTAAGTCCAAGCCCTGTCCCGTCTTTTGAAAAAGGACCTGCCTTTATTACTTTTCTATTGGTAAGCAATCCTGCCTGGTTAAGGGAATCTCCGTCTACAACAGCGTCAAAAGCATCTCCTGCATCATAATAAGCACGATCAGATATCTTTTTTGCTAAAATAATCTTCTTAATTTCCGATTTTACTTGTTCAAAGGTCTTTGTTGCAGGTTTATGTTTGGCAATAAGCTGAATAATATGCCAGCCAAACCTGGTTTTAACAGGTTTGCTGATCTCTCCTGGTTTCATTGAAAAAGCTGCGGTTGCAAAAGGCTTTACCATTTCTTTTGCACTAAAAGATCCAAGATCTCCACCATTTTTACTGCTTGGTCCCTGGGAATATTTCTTTGCAAGCTCTGCAAAATCATTTTTTTTGTCAATGGCAAGCTTATAAATTTTCATAGCTTGTTTTCGTGCTTTTTCAATGGCATTTTCATCTGCATTCTCAGCGGTTTTGATTAAGATATGACGTGCTTCTACCTTTTCAGGGACACTATAGAGAGCAGAATTCTCCTCATAATATTGTTTCATATCTTTTTGGGCAACATCAATATTGTTTTTATAATCCTCAGAAGAAAATTTGAGGTATTCAACTTTTCTTCTGGCAGGAGTTTTATATTTATCCTTATGCTTAGTATAATAATCTTTTAATTCTTCTTTGCCGGGTTTAATATCTTTGTATTGGGCAGGGTCAAATTTAAAATAATTTATCTTTAATTTGCTGTTAAAATATTTTTGCCATTCTAATAATTCTAAATCTGAAACAATAACATTATCAAAAAGAAAATTTTTCATCTTCTGCTGAATAAACAGCCGTCTTTGACTGGCTTCATACATTTCAGGCGTCATGGAATTGGAAGCAAGGACTCTTTTGTATTTATCAAAATTAAATTTACCATTAATCTTAAAATAGGGATGGTCATTAATAAAACTTGAAATTTCTTTACCAATAACTTTAATATCCAATTTCTCAGAAGCTATAAATACAAGCCTTTCATCAATCAATCTATCTAAAGCAGCCTTTTTAACATTAAATTTTTCAAGGACTTTTTCATCATAATTTTCTCCTAATCTGGCACGTATCTGCTGTACCATTGATTCATAGGATTCTTTATACTCTCCAAATGTAATAGGCTTGTTATTTACTTTTGCAACCGGACCATGGTTTTTGGGTCCGAATCCCCCAATACCAAAGAAAAAAGCAAATATAATGATGATTAAACCAAGAATGATTTTAATAATCCATGAACCAGACTGTTCTCTAAGATAACGCAGCATTATTTTCTCCTTAACTTCAAATACCTTTAAAAAACGATAAAACTATGAATAAAAAAAGCAAATATTACCTTTTTATTAAGGTATATGTCAATGTTTTATTAATCATTGATAATATTTGTATATGGCATCATAATTTTTATATTGACATATTTCATAATTTAGAATAAATATTTAATTTATTTTGTGGGGCTGTAGCTCAGCTGGGAGAGCGTACGGCTGGCAGCCGTAAGGTCAGGGGTTCGATCCCCCTTAGCTCCACCATAAAAATCAGGTGGGAGGTAAAATAATCATCCCCCCCACCCCGGTTTCTTAGATTATATTGAATTTAGTAATTGGTTTTAATCTTTTCTTAAATCTTTATTTTTTGAATCTGACAACGATAAGGTTGCCTGCCCTCTGCACAAATAATAATTGAACAAACTGGTCCTTTTTAATTTTATTCAGAACTTCTTTATAATCTTTTAAACTTCTAATTTTTATATGGTTAACCTCTTTTAATAAATCACCCTGTCTTATTGGTGTGGCAGCTGCATTGCTACCCCTTTTTACGCCTATTACCAAAAGACCTTTTTCATTTGATGAAATTCCATATTTGTTTGCCAGAGAAGAGTTAATGGTTTCAAACTTAAATCCAAAAATATCAAATCCTGCCTTAGTTAATGCTTGCCCGGGCTCCATTTCACTTCTATTACCCAATTTGATTTTTTTGACCAATTGCTTTCCTTTTCGAAGTATTGTAACTCTGATTTTAGTATCTGAACCAAAGCCTGCTATTGCTCGGCTGAGTTCTTTGGCAGAATTAATATCCTTATCATTAATTTTAATGATTATATCTTTTGGTCTAATGCCTGCCTTATCTGCAGGATGCCCATCAAAAACATCAGCTACTAAAACCCCTTTGCCCTGTTTAATACCATAATAATCTGCTATCTCCTTTGTTATATTCTGCATGGAAATTCCAAGCCACCCTCTTGAAACAGAGCCGGAATCCTTTAATTGACTTATAATTGGTTTTGCAAGGTCCGAAGGAATTGCAAAACCAATACCCTGACCTGATTTAATAATTGCAGTATTAATACCAATGACCTTACCTTGCAAATTTAAAAGTGGACCTCCACTATTTCCAGGATTAATGGAAGCATCTGTCTGAATAAAGTCATCATAAGGACCTGCTCCTATCACCCTGCCCTTGGCAGAAACGATTCCTGCCGTAACTGTCTGTTCAAGCCCAAATGGGCTTCCAATGGCAACCACCCAAGTTCCCACCTTTAATTTTGTTGAATTGCCTATTTGTAAAGGGGTAAGATTATCTGCATCAATTTTTATTAATGCAATATCAGTTTTTGAATCCCTGCCAATAATTTTTGCTTCATACTCTTTTTCATTATATAATTTAACTTTAATTTCATCAGCATCTTGGACAACATGGTTATTGGTAACAATATAACCATCTTTGCTGATTATAAAGCCTGAACCAAGGCTTCTTTGTTCATAATCATCCTGGGGCATCTGCCTTAAAAAAGGTGCCATAAAATCCCTGAACGGGTCTTGTCCGCCATTGGGCTGCTGACCAAAAAAATGACGAAAAACTCTGCCTCCGCCTTTAATGGTTTTTACAGTGCTTATATTCACCACTGCAGGTTTTGCTCTCTGGGCAAGTTGACTAAAATCCACTGGGACCATCTGAGTAGAACTGATTCCAACACCTTGTAACAACAACAAAGTAATAACTATGGAAAAAAAACTTAAAATTATTTTTTTCTTTTTTTGCATTTTAACCTCCATTAAATAAGTTACAAAAAAATTATTAACCATTTGAGATACCTAACCTCACATAGAATATAATACACAAAGATAATTTTTAAATAACCTGAAGATTACCATTTGGTAATGTTACAATAAATTTACTGCCTGCACCTTTTTTACTCTCAAGTTCAATTTTTCCTCCATGTTCTGAAATTATGGTTTTGGCAAGGCTCAAGCCGAGTCCAGAACCATTTCTTGTCCTGGATGGATCAACTCTGAAAAACCTTTCAAAAATTTTTTCAAAATTATCCTTTTCAATGCCAATTCCATTATCACTAACTTCTATTTTAACAAACAATGCATCTGGTTTATAAAGGACAACTCCTATATCATTGCCCTTTTCCGTATATTTAAAAGCATTATCTAAAAGATTTGAGAATGCACGCTGAAGCATTTTTCTATCGCCCTGAATTTTTATATTTTCCTGTATTTCAAAGGTAAAATTAATTTTGTTAAAATCAGCCAATGCTGTAAAAAGCTCACATGCCTCCTCAATAATATTAGAAATATTAATTTCTTCAAAAACAAATTGGGCATCACCAGAGTCAGCTTTTGAGATCAAAAGCATTGTATTGATCATATCAAGTAACCTGTCTGATTCTTCGATGGTACTTGATGCCATTTTTTTATAATCTTCAATATTATTAGAGGTCACCATAGTAATTTCAGCAAGCCCTCTAATCCTTGTTACAGGGCTTTTGAGATCATGGGCAATATTGTCTCCCATATCTTTGATGTTTATAATAAGAGCTTGAATCCTGTTAAGCATTTGATTAAATGTTTTAGCAAGTTGATCAAGCTCATCCTCATTACCTGTTTCAGGAACTCGTGAATCAAGACTGTCTCCTGATACCTTTTTTGCTGTTTCTGTAATTTTTTCAACCCCTGACAATGCTTTTTTTGCCATAAACCAGCCTATTATTGCTGCAAAAAGAAGAATAAACCCCATTAAACCAACAAAAACCATCTTAAAAATATTTAAAAATTTATAATATGATTCCATGGCAAGCCCAGTCTGAAGAATCACCCCTGGCGCTGCAAACTCATATAAAACCCGTATATCCTCATTCCTTGAACTTGTCTTAATCGTTTGAAAAAAACTCTTGTTTTCAAGAATAACTTTTTTTAATATATTTTGGTCTGCCTTAATATCCTGCCAATACAACATATGAGAAGACGCAAATACTTCACCTGTTGGATAAAGAAGCCGATAAAATACAATTTTCTCTCCTGCTGCCCTTGCTTTTGTTATTGCAAACCTTTGTGCTCCATTAATACCTTCCCTTGCAATCACCTGGGAAAAAACTTTTACATTTTCTTTTAGATTAAGATCAATTTTTTGAAGCATTCTTTTATAAACAAAAAATGAAAACATAAGAAAAAAAATACAAGATGAAACAATAAATATTCCTGCATACCAGATGGTTAATCTGAATGCTATTGTATTAAAAAAAGTCTTATTCATTCCCGCCTCTTAAAATATAACCGGCACCACGGATTGTATTAATTAATTTTTTATCAAAACCCTTATCAATTTTGTCCCTGAGTTTACAGATTCTGGCTTCTACTACATTGGTCATGGGATCAAAATTATAATTCCACACATGTTCCATTATCATAATTTTTGAAACTACCCGTCCCTTGCTGCGCAGCAGGTATTCAAGCAATGCAAATTCCATGGGCTGAAGTTCTATTGTCTTGCCGGCACGCATAACTTCTCTTTTTTGTATATCTAAAACAAGATCTTCACATGAAAGCTTTGCAGGTTCAACTATTCCTCCTGCTCTTCTCATCAATGCCTGTATCCTTGCTAAAAGTTCAGAAAAAGCAAAAGGCTTTGTTAAATAATCATCTGCGCCTGCTTCAAGTCCTTTGACCCTGTCATCCACTCTGTCTCTGGCACTTAGAATAATGATAGGAGTATTGATATTTTTCCTTCTGACTTTTTTTATCAAAGAAATACCATCAAGCCCTGGCAGCATAACATCTACAATAAGAACATCATAATTTTCCAATAAAACCATTTCAAATCCCATATCGCCTGTTTGTTCATGATCCACTGCAAAACCTGATGCTTTTAAACCCTTTATAATAAATTCTGCAATTTTTATATCATCTTCAATTAAAAATAATTTCATTACACTATTTTAATCCTCTATTTTAATCCTCTATTTTAATCCTCTATAAATTCCAAGTTATCCTAAATCCCATTGATTCATAACTTTATTGTTATTTCAATGGTAATTCAATAATTATTAAACAATATTTCAAATAAGATGTTTACAATTCTTGCCCAAAGAAATGTAAATATGTTATTTAATCAAAAATAATTTTAACCTTTAAAATAGATTTGGAACAAAATGAAATATTCATGGTGGTTTATTCAAGTTATAATGATACTGGCTTCAATTTTTTTTATTATCTTTGGAATAAACCTTTTAATCAGTGCTTATTCCATAAATAACCCTTTTACTTTTATAATGATCTTTTTCTCATCAAGCTTTATGATCCTCATAAGCTTGACCCTTTTTATCTGTTTTATTATTAAACTTGTGCGCATGTATAGATATCTTAAAAAAAAACCTAAAGACAAAAATCAATCCAATAAGGCAGAGACATTTTAATGATACCTCTTTTAACAATCAAATCCATTGATAAAGCATATGGGAACACCACACTTTTTTCTAATTTATCCTTTGATTTAAAACCCAAAGAACGCCTTGGACTAGTTGGAATGAATGGAACAGGTAAATCCACCCTTTTAAAAATTATCTCTAAAAAAACTTTGCCGGATTCAGGGGAATGTATTTTAAAAACAAATTTAAGATGCTTATATGTTCCCCAAAAGGAAAATCTGGATCAGGATAAGACCATAAAAGAAAACCTTGATAAAGAAATAAAAAAGTATATTCATGATGAAAAAGAACAGGTCAAAGCATTAAAACGTGCCCTGGGCACCGGAAAATTTGATAATGGAGAACTCAAATGTAAAACTCTTTCAGGAGGATTACAAAAGCGGCTTGCCATAACAAGAGCCATTGCTTCAGAACCTGATTTATTATTATTAGATGAGCCGACAAACCATCTTGATATCAATGGCATTCTCTGGCTTGAAGCATTACTTAAAAATGCAAGGTTTTCTTTTATTGTAGTTACCCATGACCGTTATTTTTTGAATTCTGTATGCAATAATATCATGGAACTTGGCAGGCAGTATATTGACGGATTTTTAAAAACCAAAGGTGATTATACAAAATTTAAAAAAACAAGACTAAATTTTATTCAGGCACAAAAACAGCAGCAATTATCTCTTTCAAGCAAAATGCGCAGGGAAGATCAATGGCTCAAACAAGGAGCTAAAGCAAGGACAACTAAAGCAAAATACAGAATAGACAAAGCAGGCAAATTAAGAGAAGAGCTTTCTAAAGTTCAAACTCGAAACCAGGAAACAAAAAATGTTGATATAAATTTCAGTGATACTGGCAGACAAACTAAAAGATTAGTCACAATCTCCAATATTGGAAAAACATATAAAGAAAAAAAAATATTTGAATCCTTGACTCTTAACATAATGAAAAATTCCTGCCTTGGAGTTGTAGGAGAAAACGGATCTGGAAAATCAACCTTTATCAATATGCTTGCAAAAAAAATTGACCCTGATTCAGGAAAAATAAATTGGGTTGAAAATTTAAAAATCGGGTTTCTTGACCAGCAAAGAATTAATCTTGATCCCGAAATAACCTTAAAACAAGCACTTAGTCCTACAGGCAAAGATTCCATAACTTATAAAAATCGAACTATTCATATTGTCACCTGGGCTAAAAAATTTCTTTTTTCACCCCAGGATCTTGATATGCCCATTAAAAGATTTTCAGGTGGTGAAAAAGCCAAGATACTCATTGCAAAATTAATGCTTCAACCTGCTGACCTGCTGCTTTTTGACGAACCTGCCAACGACCTTGATATCCCTTCATTAGAGGTTCTTGAGCAAAGCCTGCTTGAATTCAAAGGCGCTGTTGTAATTGTATCCCATGATAGATATTTTTTAGAAAAAGTCTCTGATCAAATCTTATATCTTGATGGAAAAGGTAATTCAAAACTTGTTGCAGGCTATGACCAAATTCTAAAAGAAAAAAAAATTGAAATTGATAATCAAACAAAACAAAAAACAAAAAAAACTACCCCCAAAAAAGTTTCAACTATTAAATTTTCGTTTAATGAACAATTTGAACTCAAACATATTGAAGAAAAAATCCTGAAGCATGAAGCAGACATTCAAAAACTTGAAAAATTGATTTTAACCCCTGCTATTACAACAAATGCTGTGGAGCTTACAAAATATTGTTCTCAATTGCAGCAGGAAAAAGAAAAAGTTGATACATTATATGAGAGATGGGACGAACTCGAAACAAAAAAAAATATGACCAATAAAAAATCTTAAGTTTTATGTTATTTCTTGACTTTTAAAAAAAGTCCTAATATCTAGAATTGTGATTATGTTAAATCAATAAAATTTTAACCAGGGTGTTTAAAAAATACAAGTTAAACATTATGAAATTATCAAACCTGAAAATAATCAACGGTTCAATAGTCGATGCCTTATGTACTGCTAAACCAGGGACTTTCCTGACCTCTGCTGAGATCTCAACCATGAGAAGGATATCCAATCTTGGGAAAACACGCTATATATACACATCTAATCTTTCTGTCTATAATATTGAACATGGGAAAGAAATTTTTTATTTTGGCGGCAGAAAAGATAATATACTCATAAATGACATCATAAATGACAGAGGTGATACAAGAAGACAAATTTTTAAAGGATATTACCCGGTAGATAATTTTCAAATTATATTGGATGGAGTTAAAGCAGGACGTATTTTACGTATTGACTTAACTAAACTAAAGCTCAATAAAGATCAAGATGGTACATATTTTCTAAATGTAGATACAAATTTACGATCAATTCATAATCAAAACAAATTAAAACAATTCAATAAATATTCATATGCGTTAATAAGAAAGACCTATGGAAGCACAAGACAAAAAAACGGACAAATATTTTCAGATTTTTCCCATAATATGGATATGCTGAAAAAGGAAGGACATCCAACAACCAGAATCTATTTTTATCCGCCTGATCAGATAAAAAAAATAGTTACAAAAAAGCCAATTGCCTTTGTATGCTGGATTAATACGATTAATAAACATTCAGATTTTTACACTTATTGCGCAAATATGGGAGATTTCCTTGGAGAACCTTGCATCTGTGCCATTCCTG
>Ga0256845_1002267_pt1 | contig 14159 bp, 18 predicted proteins | sample RiftiametaG_FD_189101 | JGI IMG/M metagenome (GOLD analysis project Ga0256845, IMG submission 189101) | Tube worm associated microbial communities from hydrothermal vent at the East Pacific Rise, Pacific Ocean - Riftia | ecosystem: Host-associated > Annelida > Integument > Unclassified ...
TGAATCATCGCTGTAAAACCAAGCTTTACATATTCGGTATAAGATTGCCAAATAAGTTTTAATCCTTTTACTAAATGATTCCAACTATCTGCCCAACCAGAAGTGTATTTTTGTAAAAATCCAATAGCAGCTATTACTGACATAATTCCGAGAACTATCCAAGTCATTGGTGAAGCATAAAGCGCTAAATTAAAAACCCACCAAACTGCAGTCACAGTTCCTATAACATCTGCAAAAGGTGTTAACCAATCTATAATTGTAACAAGGCCAGATGTAAATAAATCTACAACCCCTAGAACAATCATCATCGTATCACCAAAACCACTTAAAACAGATGAAGCATCTGTAAAACCAAACATTATCTTAAAAAAAGCGTACAATGAAGCGCCAACTGGTTCTATATAACTCCATAAAACTTTAAAATACATAGAAATTTGTGGCAAATGATCTGTTAAAAAACCTATTCCTGTACTCATTATATCTATAAAACCTGTAAAGACACCATTGCTTTGTCCTCCAACAGCAACTAAAAAACTCCACCAGTTATCTTTTAAATTAGAAATTCTACCTCCTAAGGTTTTAGAAATTGCTTCCATAGAATTAGCAACTCCTGTCATGCCCCCATATTCTAAAATTGCTTTTCTAATTGCTGTAGCATTATTTTGTACTGTTTTTGTGATTCCTTTAAATGAAAAAGAAACTTGATTACCGGCTTTTGACGCTTTAATTCCAAACTCTTTTAATCGTTCAAACTCATTAGTTTCTGCATCTAAAACAGCTTCAGTTAATTGTCCAAAGCTTTTTCCTTGAGAAGCTGCTAGATCTCCCATCTTGGTTAATTCTGAAACTGCAGGAGAAAAACCTCTATTCACTAATTTTACAAAAGAATCTGTTAACTCGTTTACTTGAAAAGGTGTTTTTGCTGCAAAGTCTGTAAGCATATTTAAGGCTCCCTGACCAACAGCTACAGATTGAAAAGTATTTGTAAGAACAGCGTTAAACCGTTCGTATTCGGATCGAGCGGCTATCGTTTTATTAATAAATAAACCAATACTAACCGTTGCAAATGCAGTTATTAGCATTCGTTTTAAACCGCCTAAAGAGCTACTTAAAGAATTAGATCTTCTTTCAACTCCATATAGGCGCTTATCAGTTACGCCAGCACTTTCTGCAATTTTTCGCAGACCAGAACTGGCGTAGTCTTTCATTTTCACTAAATACTCGTAAGCGTTCATTAGGTTACTTTTGAGGATTCTTTTTCTTGATTTCTGATAAAATGAAGATTCGTTAGCTGTTCTGCCCAATCTTCATCATTTAATTTGTGAGGTTTACGAACGCCCATATAATATTGTAAATAGGCATCGTAAATCCTTATATTTAAGTTTTCTGCTATTTCATAAGCGGAAGCATCATTTGTATCTATGATTGCTTCCTCGAGTGCTTTTTTAGCGAAGCATACTTTTGATTTTGAAGTTTTTCTAATGCCGTGTACAACGGAAACCGTATATCTGCATTATTCCTATTCGTAAAGGCTTCATCCTTTTCTAAACAAACCCGTTCAAATAATTTCTCCTGCGTAACAAATGTTTTATTACTCGGATTTTCGCCTTCAGCTCGTTTTAAATCTTCCCTGGTTATAAATCGAATTATACAGCTATGACCATCAATAGTAACTTTCGATTTTCGATTTTCTAAAGGTGTTATTTCTGCATCTTCGTAGTCTAGAAATTCTTTTATCTGTTTTCTTGCAGGCAAAAAGTATTCATCTACTTCTAAGATTTCCTTATCGCCTCCAAGCCATAAAGCTCTTAACATTTCTTCTCCAAAAGCAATATCGCCGCCATTCATCATAGCTTTAAATCCTCTTTTGTAGTCTGTCATTTTTGGCTGACGTAAGTGCCCCATTTTGTCGCCTACTGGCAAATCATAAACATCTCCATGTTCTTGATGCCATTTTTCAAATTGTGCTGCTGTTACTTTTTTTCCCATTTCTAAGGTGTTTGTGGTTTTTGAGAATGCGAATGTTGTGAACATTAGCATTGCAATTAATAATCTAGTTTTCATATTTATTGGTGGTTTTTAAGTTACTTATTGTTGCAATTTCTGTCTTAAATACATAATTGGTAATTCTATAATTTGATTGGTGTCTCCTTGATTAAAAGATTTTGAATATTCCGTAATTTCTACATCTTCATAAATGTTTATTACAGTTTGCCCACCATCTTCTGGTACAAGTGCTTCCGTTACATTAAAACGTAGTTTTAAAATGTCGTTATCAGGAGCATCAGCTATCATACGCTCTACTTCAGATTGCCAAAGCTTAATTTTACCTTCGTAACTATTATTGCCGCTTAAAATTTCGTGCGGATCAGAACCACGTCCATATAAGAATTTCTTTTCTTTTTTCTTAGACGTTTCGAAACCTGTTACACCTTCTGATATTCTACCTCCGTATGCTAGTGTGAAATCTTTCCAGCCAAATTGTTTTTTGCTCATTAGTTCTCTAAATTAGTTGTGAAACCTATATTTACTTCAATAAAATCTGAATAACCAACTGGTGTAGGTTTTAATTTTATTATAATTTTATCTGCTTGTAATACGTTTTGATTTTCATCAATAAAAGAACTAAAGTCTGATAATTTTCCAGTATTTACCATCTCGTTTTTAACTCTCGTATCAATAGCTCCTTGCCACGATTTTATTATTGCAGGATGAATTTTACCTGCAGCATCTACTGGAATTTCATTAGAAAGCTCTTCTACTAAAACATCGTAAGCTGTTAATACAACTTCATCCATTACAAAGCCTGGAGCCAATGTTGAAAAATCATCTGCAGATCCAGTTAATGTTTTATCTCCAGTAAAAAAATAGCCAGATCTATTTGAGAAGTTTCTAAAAAATGTATATCGTTTTTCATCGATTGCATCCCAAGAATCTTGTAACGTTTCTACTTTTTCTCCGTTGGTAAAATAGGCTTGTAAAGGTATTACGGCACCATCTTTAACTCTACTTTGTCTTCTTTGAGATGGTATTGAAACTTGTCTACCTAGGTTTAACCCAATAGAAGCTTCACTAGATCCGTCATCGTTTGCAATTAGCACATTTATATTTCTGTAAGCAGAAACTTTATAATCAAATAAATCTTGCTGACTACCATTAAATCTATTTCCTGATAAAATAGCTCTAAATGGAAAATACATTCCTGCAAAGTGTTCTGCTAATTCCTGAACTTTTATAACTGCAGTTGTTACATCTTCATCTAGTCCATTTGTAATAGTTTCTGTTCCAGTTGCTTTTTTAAGCAATCCTAACACACGAATATTACTAGCATCTTCAATTAGCTTCTTAGCATAATTGTTTGTCTTATCTGCCATTTGAGTCATGGTAGTTGCATCTGAAACCAACATAAACCATAAGGGAGCTCCTTGACCAGCAATATCAAAGAATGCTGCAATGTGTTTATAAGCAAAAGCGTTAACACCTGCTTTTTCAATTCCTAAGTCTTCAGCTTGTTTTAAGCTAAAAATTTGATAGGATTGTCCGATTACTACTTTTGTAGCAACAGTATTACCTGTTAGAACAAAGCCCGGTATTTTTTGAATTGCATCTGCTAAACGATTTAAGCCATCAGTTGCAATATTGAATGTGATTTTTGGTAGTGCCATGTTACAATATTTTGAATGTTTTTAGTAAATATGCTGTTGTAAAAGAAACTATTCCTGTGGCAAGCATATATAATATTAATTCTAAAAGGTTATAGCCTTTCTTTTCTGTTTTGGTTGTTTTTACTTCTGTAGTTTCGAATTGTAATTGTTTCACTCTTTTTTTATAATAGTGTAGCTTTTTAGCAATACTATCACAGTTAGAAGTGGCTGTAATTCCTGAACTATCTATTTTTACAGTGACTGTTGATCGCCCAACCTTTTTAGTAAAAATTCTTGGTGTTGGTTTTACTTTTATAACTTCTTTTAAAGGAATTTTTAAAAGGGCTTTTTCTCCAGGAATAAAAATGGTAGTATCCATTTTTATTTCATCAGTAACAGTAAGTGTTTGAACTTTTTGTTTTGTTTCTGTAACAACGGTTTTAGTTCCTGAACAGGCAGTTATAAAAAGGATTGAAAATAAAACTAATAGATTTCTCATAGTCTTCTGTAGCTTAATAACCTACTTTTAGGATAGGCAGAAATTTTAACCTGGTTGTTTTGATTACCGCCTAAAACGTAAATCCAATTTTTAGTTTCTCTAATAAAAAAAGCGACGTGCCCTTTCCAACTTTTAGGGCTTTCACGCCAAAAAACAACTATATCTCCTTTTTCTGGAGTTGTTACCTCTCTACCTACTTTTAGCCAGCTTCTAGCATTTAGTTTTTCTGAACGTTCTAAATTCGCTTGTTTAGCTACCCAATTAGCAAAAGCGGAACACCAAGCCGTTTCATCTTTTAAAACAGCTCCATCAAAACCAATCTCATTAAAGTATTTTAATACTTCTGGATTGTCTTTTTTTCCTGAAATCTCTTTGATTCCTATTTGACTTAAAGCAATATTTATAATGTCTGAGTTCATTGGCTTTTCCCTTAAAGGGAGCAGCTCACTTGCAATAAGTGAAAGCTGCCTAGTTTAACGATGAAATGGTTATTTTTCAGTAATTTGATCAGCTCCAGTTGTTGCTGGATTCTTTGGTTGACCCACAGAATTTTTAGTTGCTGCTTTTGTGGCTTCAGCTTTTTTCTTTGCGGCTTCCGATTTCTTTTTAGCTGCGGCTACTTTTTTAACTGCTGCCTTTTTATCAGCCTTTACTTTTGCAGCTTCTTTTTCAGCATCTGTTAAAGTTTCTGGTACCTTTTCAGACTGTACAGCTCTACCTAACGTTTTCACTTCTTTATCTTCTAAAGTAGCGGCATGAGCATTTGCACTTTGCTTTGCTTCAAATAAGAAACCGTCTGAAGTAGCGTGTACTTCTTTTTTTTCTTTGTTTTGAGCAAAGTAATCTTTCGCTTTACTCTCTATACTTTTTTGTGCCATGATATCTGGTTTTAAACGATTGTTGCTAAATATTTTGGTGAGTTGGCTCTAATTTTACCAACCAATGCTCTTTGAGCAAAAGATAGTGTATCAGCTTGCAACCCTGAATCCTTTATGTTTTCATACATTTTTGTATCTCCAAAGCATCTAAAAACTTCATCAGTTGCCCAAGCAAAAGAACATCTTCTGTCTCCAGCTTCAACAACAGCTCCAAAAGGTTTCTTTACTCCTGCTGAGGTAAACAATGGATTTTTAGAATATTTCCAGATTTTAAAACCGTAGAACAATTCTCCATTATTAGCATTCATTTCTTTGTACAACTTGTAATCTTCTTTTCTAATTCTTGCTCTAAATTGAGGGCTTAAACACAAGTTTAAAGCATCTCCATCCAAATCTAAATCGCCATAAAACGCTTCTAAATCAATGATTGCATCAATTACAGAATCATTAGCACCCAAATTCATAAACTTGTTAAAAGCATCATCCGTTTGAGTGGACCAAGCATAAGATGCTCTTTGTCCAATATTTTTTCCTAAAGAAGTTCTGTGACGTCTGATAACAGAATCTTTTTTATTGTATGCCAATTCTACATCTTGCAAGTCTCTATGACGAGTTTGCTCTGTAGAATATGTTTTTAATACAACCTCACTTGGTATGTCTGCAATAACAGCAACCGGTAAAGGGTTTTCATTTCCTGAAAACCAGTCTTCATGAACTCCTGGTTCAATTCCAGCCTCAGCTAAATGCAATGTATTTGCTTCTACGTGTTCAGACATATCAACAGATGCTGATACGAATGATGTGTCTGGTATCGGGTTTTCTTTAATCCCTGCAATCCATGATTCTCTTAATAATCCTGCCATTTTCTTAAATTTTAATGTTATGTGTTTTCTGTATGTCTAACTCCGTTCTCAAAATCTTTTACCAATTGAGCGTATTGTGCGCCGTTAGTATCTCTTATTTTACGCAATTGAACAACATCGTGTTTCTGCAAATAATCGTACGTCAATTTTACAGACTTTCCTTTTCCGTCTCCGTTTCCAAGAATCACTTCTTTTACTACATTGTGAACTCCGTCTCCTGCAGTTTCTTCTTCTTTATCAGCAATCATTTTCGATAACTTTACAGTTTGCGCTTCATGATCATTTTCAAAAGAACCTCTAACAGTTTCTTTTAATGTTTCAGGAACCAATCCTAAAGAGATCGCTTGGTCTACTAAAGTGTCTGCTTGTTTTCCCAATATAGCTTTTAAAGCATCTTGAGCTGTTGTTGCGGTTGCTTCCGCAGTTTCTTTGGCAAGTTTTAAATCTTTAACAGATTTTAAAACAATACTTTCGGCTGCGTTTTCTTCCATTCCCAACGCTAGCGCAATTGATTTAATACTCATATTTTCGTTTTTTTTGTGTTCTTTAATTTTAGCAAGTGTTACCTCTTTTCCGTTTTTAGAAAGTTTCAAAGCATCATCATTTCCGCCTATATCAACTATTGAAATTTCAACCAGTTTACATTTTGTTACTGTTTCTAAAGTTTGTCCTGGTAACAATAAAGCTTCGTCTGTAGATGTTTCTTTTACATCGGCATGTAGAGATGACATTTGTATAAAGCCCCTTTCTACTTTTCCTGCCAAATCTTTGGCAAACTCTTGCTTTTCGTCAAACTCAATTTCTGCAATTAACTCATTATTAACCTTCGTAAGTTTTACGCATTTCCCTACAACTCTGTTAGGATCATAACCTGCTCTAAAGTGCCCATATAAAACAATCGGGTTTCGTAAATACTGTTCAGTATCTATACCATCGGTAAGAATTCTGTAACCGTATTCGTTAACTCGCTCTGTATTTACTATAAACTTATGCGTCATTTATTGCTTAATTCAGATACAAAATTGCAGCAGTTTTAGGTTAAAAAAAAATAACAAATCAAGCCTTGTATTAATTCCATACAAGGCTTGACTGTTTTTTATACAACCGTTGAAGAAAAAATTTTAAACACGCTTTTGATGAACGAATTTTGTACTTATGAAGGACCTATTATTAGATGAAAACAATGACTTATTAATACAGAATGGCGACTTTGTTATTGGCAGTTCTGACAACCAGCATCAACTAGATATTTTAGTAGCAGAAAAAGGGGAGTTTAAAGAATTCCCAGAAATAGGCGTAGGCATCCATGAAATGCTTTCTGATGATGATTTTGTAGACTTCTTGATTGAAGCAAAAAAGAACCTCGAATATGATGGAATGAAAATTAACAACATTGAATTTACACCTGAAGGCAAGTTACATATTGACGGAAAATACAAATAGCTATGGCAAGATTAAAAAGTGAAGTTAGAGATCGGAAGAAAAGAGAAGCCAAACATTTGTTTGTAAACAATTTCTCGATTACAAATATTTCTAAAATTGTAAAAATTAGTGTCAAATCTTTAGGCGATTGGCGGAAATCAGACAACTGGGACGAAGAAAAAGAACTAAATACCATTAAGCCATCTGCCATAAGAAAGCTAACTTTAAAGCAAGCTCTGGCAATATCTAAAGGCGAAACATTGCCATACAAAACAAACGACATTATTAATACCGTTGCTGCTTTTGATAGAATTACTGATAGTAAAAAAATAGCAGTCTACTCTATGGAAAGTATAGACAATTTTAGCAATTTTATGTTAGAAATAGCTGCTGCAGCTAAACCAAAAAAAAGACAGGAAATTTTAGACGTAATACAATCTGTGAGACCCTTCTTTGATCAGTTCATTTCTAAACTAATTGCAGATGACTAAAACTGATTTAAAACTTGCTAAAGAAAAGTATGATATCCTTTCTAAACACATTTCTAAACTTTCTGCAAGTCAATTAATTAAAGAAACTACAGAACAGCAAGAAAGGCGAATTAAACACCTTTTAAAACCTGAAAACTATATTGAGTTTTTCGATTTTTATTATGGAATTAACTCTGGTCAAGACTTTGCAGATGCACCAAGCTCTTGGTTTCATCAGAAAAGTTATATGAGTCTGTATCGCAATCCATTAATTATTCAGCAAAGGCGTTTTTTTAGAGGTGCAGCAAAAACTATTCACACCAATATCGGCAATACTTCTCACTTAAAAGAGAATAAACTAATGGATTTTGCGGTGCTAATTGGTAGAACAGAAGACCATGCAAAAAATTTATTATCAATGTTACAAGTGCAGCTTGATAATAATGAAAAATACATTAAAGATTTTGGAGTTCAAAAATCATACGGAAATTGGGCAGATGGAAACTTTGAAACTTTAGACGGCACGTTCTTTAAAGCCTTGGGTTTAAACCAACCTTTTAGAGGATTAAATCACAATGGAAAACGTCCAGACTTTGCCTCTATGGATGATTTAGAGGATAGAAAAGCTGCTAAAAACATTGAACTCACAAAAGAAAATGTACGGAAACTTACAGGAGATTTAGGAAAAGCAGGACAACGAGGACGCTTCAGAAGAGTAATGTGTAACAACTTAATTGTTAAAAACGGAATTGTAGAAGGCGTTGCTGAAAAATATAAAAAATCTAAAAATCTAGACATCATCACAATTAATTTATGTGATGCAGATTTTAACCCAACTTGGCACGAACGCTATACGAGAGACGAGTGTATCGAAATTGTTAGTAATGATGATTACCATACAAGCCAGCGTGAAGATTTTAACAACCCGGTAGAAGAAGGAAAACGAATCAAAGAAGAATGGATTAAGTTTAAAAATACGCACGGAAATAAAATACATAATGGTTTAATTGAATGGTGGGATTTATCTTATACAGATGATGGAGATTATAAAGCAGGAGCAGTACTATCTATTGAAAATGGAAAAGCACACATTTTAGAAATTTTTAATAGACAATGTAATAGAGCTGTAGCGATGGCAAAACATTATGAGTGGCAAAGAAAGTACAATGAAAAAGGAATGGCAATCATTTCTTTTTACGACGCAACCGCCTCTCAAAAATCAGTGTATGAACCCGAATGGTTAATTGCTAGTGAAGATAATAATGCGGTAGATATTCCTTTTCCTGATCACGCTTCTGGAGATAAGCATGATTTAATTGATGCCGTTCTTACAAGTGCGTTTTTTAGTGGTTTAATCACTTTTGACGATAAACTAAGAGATACTGATGATATGGATAAAGCACTAGATCATATTTTGGCATTTGAAAAAAAATGTAAAACACCTGATGATATTTTAGATGTAATAATGAATTCTATACGAAAAGGCCGCAGCTTGTTTGGTTATTCTAAAAAAGAAGATAGCAATCAAAAACCAGTTATTGGCAGAAAAAAAAGACGTAGAAGAGTATGACACCAAGCAAAGAAATATTTATAGAAGTACAAAAAGCATTAAAACCAATCGCCAAATTAGAGCTGATTGATTTAGATAGAAAACAATTTCAAAAAGGAAAAGAAAATTACCCTGGTAATTTTACTGCTGCACTTATAAAATTTCCTCGAATTCAGTATCAATCTATGACCGAGCAAGTAAAAGAAGGTACTGCAGAAATAGAAGTAATTCTTTATTGTAAAGATGGTTGGATGGATCAACACCAAAAAACGGCAGATGCAAACAACGGTTTAACAGAAATTGAAGTGATTGATGATATTGTGGAAGCTTTAGAAGGGTTGTGCGGTATCTCTTTTACAGATTTAGAACAAACTTTAGAAGAAGAAAACGAAATATCTGAAGATGATTTAATGAGTTTTAGAATTGTTTTTTCTTCAAAAGTTTACAAAACTGTCAATAAAAAATATACGAATAGAGGATTAACAATAACAAGAAATTAAACGATGGCATTTTTAACAAAATCAGAATTAAAAACGAAATGTACTATTGAAATTATAGATTTAATTACCAATAGTGATGATACTACAATAACAGCTATTATTGAAGATAATATAGATGTAATGAAATCGTATCTCTTTAAATATTACGATGTTGATGCTATTTTTAACGCAGTAGCAGGCGATCAATCTAAAGTGGTTAAAAAGCATTTAAAAAGCCTGGTACTTTCTGATGTTTTTGAGATTAGACAAAAACCGCTTACTGATACTTCAGAAAAAAAATATGATGAAGCAATGCGTTGGTTAGAATTAATGAGCAAAGGAACTATTGAGGCGGATTTACCTGCCAAACAAGTTGATACAGATGGAGATGGAAATGTAGATAGCAATCAACCTTTTATGAGGTTAGGAAGTAATAAAAAATACAAAAATCATTATTAGTGGCAGATCTAAAAGACTTTCAAAGATTGCTTTTAAAAACGGCAAAAGAAATGCCAGAAATTGGCATACAAGTAATTAAGATTGAAGGACTGAAATTCATCAAACACAATTTTAGAAACGAAGGTTTTGATACAGGTGCTGGCATAAAAAAATGGAAGGACAGAAAAAAAAATGATAACCGTGGTAGAGATATTACTAGATACAGAACCAGTAGAAGAGGAAAAGCAGGTTCTTTTAATAAATATGGTAGATCTATACAAAATAGAGCGTTGTTAGTTGGTCACAAAACCGCAGGAGACAAGCTAACTAATTCTTTTAGAGCTGTTAGAGCTGGCAAGTATGCTGTGGCTTTTAGAACCTATAAAGAATATGCACAAAGGCACAATGAAGGTTTAAACGGAATGCCACAACGTCAATATATGGGGCCATCAAAATACCTAGATAGAAAAATATTTAAAAAATTAAAACGTGAACACGATAAACGTCTAAAATAATGAGTCAAAACGCAAGAATTAAACAAATAGAAAGTGTAACTAATTTTTCTGGCAATGCCATTAAAAAAGTAAGCTTAAGTGGTAAAGATGCAAGAAATGTAAAAAAGGTAACCGATTTAATGGTAGATATTGTTAAAAGACAACGTTTACTATGGCGAAAAGAAATTAACGATTGGCAAACCGCACGTTATGCTCGTTATTCTGTAGATTATCCAAAGAACTACTTAATGCAAGAGTTGTTTGAAGATATTATGCTAGACGGCCATCTTACAGGAATAACCGAAAATAGAACGTTAAGAACGACCAATAAAGATTACATTTTTGCAATTGATGGAATTAAAGATGACAAACTAACGGAACTTATAAATGGAAAGCAATGGTTTGAAGACAACTTGCAATTTGCTCACGAATCTACCTACTATGGAGGCTCTGTTATTTGGGTAAAAGAGTTTTCTAAAGGAGAAATTAAAAAAATAGAATTAGTTCCTAGAGGTCAAGTAATACCAGAAAAACGAGTACTACTATATGACATTACTTCAGACAAAGGAATCGATTTTACAGACATCAAAGATGTGCTTTGGTATGCACAATTTTACAATCCTGTTGGACTGTTAGAAAAAGCGGCGGTGTACACCATTTTAAAACGCCATTCTTGGGGTTCTTGGGATGAATTTGAGGAATTATTCGGAATACCAATAAGAATTGCTAAAATTGCCTCTTCTTCAGAAACTGTAAAAAATGAAGTAGCAGGTTGGTTAGAAGAAATGGGTTCTGCTCCCTATGGCGTTTTTCCTTTAGGAACGGATGTAGAAATTGTAGAAAACACAAAGTCAGATTCTTTTCAAGTATTCTTTAAAAAAATTGAAGCGTTAGATAAAGAATTGTCTAAACTGGTATTGCACCAAACAATGACTACAGAAAACGGAAGCTCAAAAGCACAAGGTTCTGTCCACGAAAACACACTTGGAGAAGTGGTGTATTCTGACGAAAAAAAGATGTTAGCTTTCTTAAATAATGTTACGGTACCTGGAATGAAACTATTAGGGTACAACATTCCAGACAACGCAAGAATTATTGTTGAGAAAACCAAGGATCCTAACAAACAAATTATTATCGATAAAGAATTTATCAAAGGAAAATACATTCTTAAAAAAGACTACATAGAGCAAACTTATGGTGTTGAAATTGAAAGTATGCCAACTGCTGGAGAATCTAAAAAAGAGAAAAACCAGGGAAAGGAGTAAGCCTACTTAAATTAGCGTATCGTTCTCATTGTTGCAATCACGAAAAAGAAACCATAACGCTCAACAAAACAAAAGGTTTAAGTAGGCTAATAGACAAATATTTAAGAGCAATTTTTGATGATAGAAACGTACCAGCAGCACTACAACAAAAACTATTAGAGTTCTATTATAAGAAACTTGGTAAAGCGGTAAACATAGCCTACAAACCAAGTGTAAAATATTATAGTGCAGATCTTGCTCATAGTTTAAAACAAAATATTTTAGAATTTTCTGCTTTTAAAGAAGCGAGTTTTAGAAATGCACTTGTAGAGCTAATAAATGATACTGGTAAGTTGCCAACTTGGAGTAATTTTAGAGCCAAAGCTTTAGAAGCTTCAAATCTATATAATGTTAATTGGTTAAAATCTGAGTACCACCAAACTATTGCCACCGCTAATATGGCAAGAAAATGGCAAGAGTTCCAGGAAACAAAAGAACTGTACCCTAATTTAAAATATGTAACTGTTGGCGACAATCGAGTACGTGACAAACATAAAAAATGGGATGGATTTATTGCACCAATTGATCATCCAATTTGGAAAAAACTATTGCCACCAAACGATTGGGGATGCCGGTGTGATATTATACCAACGGACGAAAAACCAACAAAAGGATATGAAACTTTTACTGCTGCAGTAAAAAATCCGTTTAACAACAATGCGGCAATTTCAGGGAAAGTATTTTTAAATAGTGCTTACGAGCTTACTTTAAATGCTACTTTTAGAAAAGAAGCTAAATTTAATGTTGCTCAATATTTAGCAAATAGCAAAGAAATTGTAAAAAGTAAACATAAAAAACTAACCATTGCAATTGGTGCAGACAACAACGATTTAAAGAGAAACTACGATGTTGCAGCTGCTTTAGTAAACGATTTAGATATAGAAATTCTGATCAGAAAACACAATTTAAAAAGTGGCGTTAAGAACCCAGAATATTTAATTAATAGCAGCTACTTAGGAGATCGTAAATCTATTGAGAAAATTGGAGGAATTACAACAGGTATTGATGCGGCAAAAAAGCAGATGATGCATCCATCTGTAAATCCAAACAAAATACCATATTACATTGTGTGGGATTTAGATAAGTTAGATCCTTTTGATATTGATAAAATAATTCAACAACTGGTTAGAAAAGTAACCAAAAATAGAGGCACAAAAATTAAAGCAATGTTATTCTACTACAAAGGCAAAAGTGTGCAACTTACCAGGACCAAAATTTTAAACAGAAACTTTAAAGAACTTGAAAGCCTAAAATGACAAAAGCCACTCAATGAGTGGCTTTTGTTTCTGGGCGGATTTGGCGTGAGCCGCATCTGCATTTTAAATATTGTTGGTGCAAAGATATTAAATAGTATTTAAACGGTGTTTAATATGCATAAATACCTTCTCCTTTAATAATTGCTTCGGTAGTTCTTTCAGATAGTAATACTTCATCAGCTACGTCTTTAATAATTGCTTCAGACCGCCATTTAGGGTTTTTAGTAGCCAATTTACTAAAGAGATTTCTTACTTTTTTATTTCGCTTTCTAAAACGTTGTTCTTTAGTCATCTATCAAAAATAATATTTTTTTTGAGAAAATCAAATTAAAATTTCACTTACTTTGTTTTATCAACCACACTGCATCATCATAGATTATCGAATCATTTGCCATTTTATAAAAGCCATAAGATGGCTTATTATTTATTATTAAATTTGTAAAATAAGGAAAAGTAATATCTTTTTTCTTGAATTCTAATAAACTAATTGTATCAGAATAAACAAAGAAATAACTTGTTTGATTAGGGTTTGCCCATCGATTAACAAAATCTTTCACTTCATCTTCAGTAGCATTTTCTTTATGCTCTAAAACCCAATACCAAGCTCCTCTATATTCATAAGATGTAATTTCTTCTACTTTATAAGAGCAGTTGAAAAATGTTCCACTGATAAGTAATAAAATGATTAATTTTCTCATAATATGAATTTTCTGTAAATATAAAAAAAACCGCTCAAATTGAGCGGTTCCAAATAATTGTTTTAAAAACCTGACTTAAAAACCTTTTTCCATTGCTCTTCTGTCGGTGATAAATCATTAAGTATTTCTACCAATCCATAATGTAAATCTGAACCTATAAATTCT
>Ga0256845_1002268_pt1 | contig 14150 bp, 15 predicted proteins | sample RiftiametaG_FD_189101 | JGI IMG/M metagenome (GOLD analysis project Ga0256845, IMG submission 189101) | Tube worm associated microbial communities from hydrothermal vent at the East Pacific Rise, Pacific Ocean - Riftia | ecosystem: Host-associated > Annelida > Integument > Unclassified ...
GCTTCGGTGATCACGCATGATCCGTCTGTCGCCAGCCAACTCGCCCTCGGCATCGCCGCCAACCATGGCCGCATTTACGTGAATGACCGCGACTCCATGGCCGAAAGCACCGGCCACGGCTCCCCCTTGCCCCATATGATCCACGGCGGCCCGGGCCGCGCGGGTGGCGGCGAGGAATTGGGCGGCGTGCGCGGCGTGATGCATTATATGCAACGCACAGCGGTGCAAGGCTCACCGCGTATGCTCTCCGCCATCGGCCAAACATGGCTCCCCGGTGCACCCACAACCGAGGCCACCGAGCACCCCTTCCGGCGCCATTTCAACGAGCTTACCCTAGGCGAAAGCATCCTTACCGAAGCCCGCAAGGTCACGCTGGATGACATCGAACATTTCGCCCATTTCACAGGCGATACGTTTTACGCCCACATGGATGAAGAAGCCGCCAAGGCCAACCCCTTCTTCCCCGGCCGCGTGGCGCATGGCTACCTGCTGCTTTCCTTCGCGGCGGGCCTGTTTGTAGAGCCAAACCCGGGGCCAGTGCTCGCCAATACGGGGCTAAATAACCTGAGCTTCCAAAAGCCGGTGAGCGCGGGCGACAGCATCCGCGCTCGCCTTACCGTGAAGCGTAAAACCAAGCGGACGGAAGCGTATGGTGAGGTACGCTGGTATGTGGAATTGAGCAATCAAGACAATGAGGCCGTCGCCACCTACGAGCTTCTCACCATGGTCGCCTATTAGCGCCTCAACTTCTATCTTTCAAAAATACTCTGGGGTGAGCGAAGCGAGGGGCAACGCCCCTCCTGACCAACGGGAGGATTTTTCGCAGAGGGGTAAATCCCCTCAAGGAAAATTACGAGCTGGGGCTGTCCTCGTATCTCTCACCAAGCGTTTGGCGCAACCCGCCCCGCACAATAGCATCCGCCGCTTTGGCTAGGGCTTTGCGGTTCGCAAAATCCGCAGCCTCCAGCGGCTCGTGAAACGTCACCCGCACCCGCCCGCCAGAGGAAAGGCCGAGGATAACCTTGGCATGGGCACCAAAATCCATATCGCCCCACCAGCCATAAAAGCGCTTATCTTTGCCTTTGGGCGGGTAATACGTCACAGTCACAGGCTGCACCCACACAAGATCTTTCAGCTCTTCCGTATGAAACACCCCAAACAACGTGGATTTGAACGGCAGCACCCGCAACCCGTCAGAGCTGGTGGCCTCGGGAAAAACACAGAGCTTATCCCCCCCTGCAATCCGCGCCGCCAGTTGCGCTTGCTGCTTCTTGGCCTCTGTGGGTTTGCGCTCGATAAACAGCGTGCCGGTAATACGGGCCAGCCAGCCGATGACAGGCCAGCCCGCCACTTCAGCTTTGGATACAAAGTGAATATGCGCCGCGCTGTGCAGCACAAAAATATCTGTCCATGAAGTGTGGTTGGCCACAAGCGCCCCGCCATGGGCCATTTCTTCGCCCTGAAGCTCCAGCCGCAGCCCTGAAATCGTATGGCCTATACGCGCCCAAAGCCGAACAATGCCACCGCTCATCCGGCTGCCACCAACGAGCTTTTCCAGCCCCTTGGCCAAAGCCCAGAGCAGCACCAGCTCAATAGTCACAACCGCATAAATAACCACCCGCACCGCCAGCCGCAGCCAGCCAATCATCCCGAGCTTGGGGTAGGGGTGCGGCTCAACGCCTTTCCACAAAACCATTCACACACGCTCCTTGCTATAAAAATCTTTATACCGCCGCACCATGCGCTTGGTATCCATAATCAGGCACACATCTACCGTATTAAAGCCATCGTCAACAAATGCCCCATCCCCCACAAAGCCGCCAAGCCGCAGGTAGGCGCGGATAAGCGGCGGGATTTGGGCAAGCGCGGCACGTTGGTCCACCTGCTCCCACGCCATTTGGTCAAGGCTTTGGTAGGCCTTGGAACGCACCCGCAGGTCTTCCGGCGCAAGGTATTTGTGGTGCAAAAAGGTTAGCGCCTGTTTCAACGGTGGCAATGCGACCCCGTGAAAAGACGCAACACCAAAAAGCACGTCTATTTTGTGGCGCATCACATAGTCACCCACGGCGTCCCATAGCAGATGCATACCAAGCCCCCCCCTGTGTGCCTTAGCCACGCAAGAGCGGCCAAGCTCTAGCGCATTGCGGTTTTCAAGCTTGCCAAGGTCAAACTCGGCGGCGCTATAAAAACCAATGCCCTTGGATGCCATATCACTGCGCATAAGCCGATAAGCCCCTATAACTCGGCCGTCGTGGAGGAGCAGGAGATGGTCAAAATAAGGGTCAAAACGGTCGCGCTCCAGCCGCTCAGCCATATCTGCCGCGCTGGCCTTTGCCCCCATTTCCTCAACAAAAACCTCGTATCGCAGCCGTTGCGCGGCGCGGATATCAGCCTCGTCGACGGCGAGGCGGGTCTCAAACTGGTGGTTTTGCATGCGCATCCCGCTGACTGGTCGGGAATATGTAACCATTGCCCCCCTGCACCACAAGCCAGATTCAGGTTTTGTTAACCATGTTGGCCTAGAGAATAAGATCAAGGCTAACCACATCGCCGTTAATCACCACCTTGCCGGCGTGCTCAAAATTAACGGTTATGCGGTTGCCAATCACTGATTGCACCTGTCCAATGCCCCACGCGGGCTGTTGGGGGTGGCGCACGCGCATACCAGGTGCCAATATAGAATTCATAACGTCCTCCAACACGGGCCACATAATGCCAAACACCCTCGCCGAGCTTATTAGCTCCCGCATTTGCCATGACCTTATAAGCCCCGTTGGTGCCATCGGCAACGGGCTAGAGCTGATGGAGGCCATGGGCGGGCTATCCCCCGAGCTGGCGCTTGTCAGCGAATCCGCCCACAGCGCCCAAGCCAAGCTGAAGTTTTTTAGGGTCGCCTTTGGGGCGGGCAGCGGCAACATGATCGGCGGGGCCGAGGCCGCACGAGTGGCGGTGGAGATGTTCACCGCTGGTCGGCTATCGTTAGAGGTGGCGGAAAGCTGGGGCGCACGTGAGCGGGGCTTGGTGAAGCTGCTATACCTGCTGCTGCTTTGCATGGAATCCAGCCTGCCGCGCGGGGGAAAAATGCAGCTTACCCCCACAGTACCCGGTTGGCGCATTACGGTTGAGGGCGTGCCGGTTGCCCCGCCAGCAGCGCTTTGGCGCTATGTTTCCGAGGGGCATAACGGCATTGAGGTCAGCGCCAAAACCATCCAATTTTCGCTGGCGCGGCAAAGCATGGTCGAGCAATCCATTGCCATTTCAGTTAAATTTTCCGACACCAGTTTGCAGTTGGCATTCTGACCCGTCTCAAATCCCCCTGCAAGCGCAGCGCCGCACGCGCCAACGAGGTGGCCCGAAGGGTCGCCGAGGCGGCGCGATTCCGGAGCTGTCCCGCCGCCTAAACCTTGCGCAAACCCTTCAAATACCGCGCCATTTTCTCTTGGTAGCTCACCGCAGATTCGCGCAACTTGGCAATAATATCCGCATCCAGCGCCCGCACCACTTTTGCGGGCGAGCCAACGACCAATGACCCATCGGGAATCTCTTTGCCCTCTGTCACCAGCGCCCCCGCACCGATCAGGCAATCACGGCCAATGCGCGCGCCATTCAGCACAATCGCGCCCATGCCAATCAGGGTATTATCGCCAATCGTGCAGCCGTGCAGCATCGCCTTATGGCCAATGGTGCAGCCCTTGCCCACCACCAGCGGAAAACCCATATCGGTATGCATCACCGTGTTTTCCTGCACATTGCTGCCCGCACCGATGGTGATCCGCTCGTTATCCCCGCGCAGAACAGCACCAAACCAAACAGACACCATCTCCTCAATCAATACATCCCCGATCAGCACCGCCTCATCGGCAATCCAGTGGTTGCCTGCTGGTAAAATGGGCTGCACGCCATCCAGCTCATAGATCATTGCAGCGCCTCATATTCCGCATTCAGCCCCGCCACAAAGCCATTCAGCCCCGTGACCCGCGCCCGCTTCAGCCGCTCGGCCTGCACAATGGCGCGCAGATCAGCCTCGGCTTTATCCACGTCATCATTCACCAACACATAATCATATTCCGCCCAATGGCTGATTTCCGAGCGCGACTGCGCCATGCGGCCAGCCACCACCTCGGCGCTATCCTGCCCGCGCTTGGTTAGCCGCGCCTCCAGCTCGCCAATGCTCGGCGGCAGCACAAAAACCGACACCACCGCCTCACTCAACGGCGAATTGCGGATCTGCTGGCCGCCCTGCCAATCCACGTCAAACAGCACATCCTGCCCGGCCGCGATGGCGGCTTCTACGGGGGCCAGCGGCGTGCCATAAAAATTGCCGAACACCTCGGCATGCTCCAGCATGCCGCCGCTTTGCACCAATCCCTCAAAGGCCGCGCGGGTTTTAAAAAAATACTCCCGCCCGTCCTGCTCACCCGCCCGCGGCTTGCGCGTGGTGGCCGACACCGAGAAAACAACACCCGGATCTTCCTCCAGCACCCGTTTCGAGAGGGTGGATTTCCCCGCTCCAGACGGTGAGGAAAGGATTATCAGCAGCCCGCGGCGCGCCAGTTTCATGGTGAATCTCCAGATTATTCGCCCGTATTTGCCCAAAGCACAGCCCGATTGTCTAGCCCAAAGGTCCGATGTGGCAAGTTTTATTAAAATCATCCACGGATAGGCGAGATTTCGCGAGTCTGCCTTGCCCCTTTGATTTTATTAACTTTTCAAATTCAACTGTCGCGAAGGCGACAGCATAAATAGCGCTTTCACCGCCACCGTTAACGATAAATGACCATAGCAGATTACATACCATTAAAATTCTATTATTCTTATTTGCGAAGTTACGATAAAAGCCAAAGCAGGCAGGACAAAATGAGCGCACAACTAAAAGATACCAAAATGCAAAACCCTATTTTTAACAATTTATTCGAACACTGGAGCGCCCTACGCCACGGTGCTGATGTACCCAACCGTAGCGAAATTGACCCCCGTGTATTTCCTGATGCCTTGGAAAACACCTTCATATTTGAGCGCATCTCCAAGGGAGATTTCAGAACCCGCCTCGCGGGCATGAACCTATGCGATATGATGGGCATGGAAGTCCGTGGGCAATCGGCCGCCAGCTTCATGAAACACAGCGAGCGCACCGCCATTCAGCAAGTTCTGGAGCAACTTCTCACACGCCCGGCCATTGGAGAGCTAGAGCTAAGCGCGATTGACCTCGTAGGAAAAACAATCGACCTGAACATGATTTTACTACCGCTCCGCAGTGATACTGGCGATATTAACCGCATAATCGGCTGCATTTCCTACCCGCAAGCCGCCTTTGCCGCGCCCATGCGGTTTTCCATCAAGAGCACAAAGCTAACACCACTTAGCGCCCTAGGTCAAAGCTCGGAAGAAATTTCGATCGGGTTTTCAGAAAAGATCAAACCCTTCCGCGCCCATGATTTTCAGACCGCAACCGTGACCGAAAACCCCGCGTTTTCTCCTAAAAAATCGGGGCATCTAAAACTCGTTAAAGACGATTAGTGCCGCAGCCCCTGAAGCGCCAGCAAAGCGCTAAGGTCAGAGTGGTCCAGCACCGCATCGGCCTTGGCTTTGAGCGCAGGTTTGGCACGATAAGCCACCCCAAGCCCTGCCCCTTCGATCATCGCCAAATCATTGGCCCCATCGCCCACCGCGATCACATCCGCACGGGCAATGCCGCACGCGGCGCAAAGCTCGTCCATCGCCTCCAGCTTGGCTTCACGGCCTAAAATGGGCTTGCCTACGGTGCCATCCAGCACGCCATTCGCCATGTTAAGCGTGTTGGCGCGGTTGTGTTGAAACCCGGTATCCGCCGCCACTTTTGCGGTAAAATAGGTAAACCCGCCCGACACCAGCGCCGTATACGCCCCGCTCGCATTCATGGCCTGCACCATATCCCGCGCGCCAGGATTAAGCGAAATTCGCTCTTCATAAGCCCGCGCCAAAGCGCCCTCGCCAAGGCCCACCAGCAAGGCCACACGGGCCTCAAGGCTTTCCTCAAAGCCCATCTCGCCACTCATTGCCATCTCGGTAATTTTGGAAATTTGCACTTTAACACCGGCAAAATCCGCCAGCTCGTCAATGCATTCCACCGGAATAATCGTGCTGTCCATATCCGCAATCAACAGCTTTTTGGCGCGATTTTTACTTGGCACAAAGTTTATGTCCACCCCGGCAAGCACCACCGCTGGCAGCGCGCCGCGCAGGGCCACATCAACAGCGCAGGCCGAAAGCCGACGCGGCGCGTCCGAAACCACCCCGGCAAGCGCCTGCGCCACTTGGTCATCGCTGACCCCCTGCGCGGAGGTCAGCACCATGGTCATATCAACCATGCGCTTTTGCCTCGTTTTGCGCTTGCAATTCACGCGCCACAAGGAAGGCCAGTTCGAGCGATTGCGAGGCGTTCAGGCGCGGGTCGCAGGCCGTATGGTAGCGGCTTGAGAGGTCCTCGTCGCGCACTTCGCGCAACCCGCCTGTGCATTCAGTCACGTCTTTGCCTGTCATCTCGAAATGTACACCACCAGCGTGGGTGCCTTCCGATTTATGAACAGCAAAAAACTCCTGAACCTCGCCCAGTACCCGCTCAAACGGGCGGGTTTTATAGCCGCTGTCTGATTTAATGGTATTGCCATGCATCGGATCACAAGACCAAACCACCTTACGGCCCTCACGCTCCACCGCGCGAATAAGCGCGGGCAGGTGCTTGCCCACTTCGCCCGCACCAAAGCGGCAGATCAGCGTCAGCCGCCCAGCCGTATTTTCGGGGTTGAGCTTGTCGATCAGGGTTAGCAGCTCATCAGGCGTGATCGTCGGGCCACATTTCATCCCGATAGGGTTAATTACGCCTCTGGCAAATTCCACATGGGCGCCGTCGGGCTGGCGGGTGCGATCGCCGATCCAGATCATATGGCCGGAGCCAGCAATCCAGTCGCCAGTTTCGCTATCTTGCCGACACAGCGCCTCTTCATACTCAAGCAGCAGCGCCTCATGGCTGGTGTAGAAGCTCACGCGCTTCATGGCATCCACGGTTTCGCCGGAAATGCCAGCGGCCTCCATAAAGGCCAAGCTCTTGGAAATATCGCGCGCCAACTCGTGGTATTCCTCATAGCCCTTGCCGCCCTCGGTGCTTTCCAGCGTCCACTGGTGCACGCGCTTGATATCAGCAAAGCCGCCTTGCGAAAACGCCCGCAGCAGGTTCAGCGACGCCGCCGCTTGGGTGTAAGCCCGCAGCATCCGCTCGGGGTTGGGTATCCGGCTCTCGGGGTTAAACTCAAAACCGTTGATGATATCGCCGCGAAAGCTCGGCAGCTCCACGCCGTCTACGCTTTCATAATCAGCCGAGCGTGGCTTGGCGAATTGCCCTGCCATCCGGCCGACTTTTACAATCGGAGTTTGCCCCCCAAATGTGAGCACCACCGCCATTTGTAGCATCACCTTATAGGTGTCGCGGATCATGTCAGACGAAAACTCATCAAAGCTCTCGGCGCAATCGCCGCCTTGCAGCAGGAAGGAGCGGCCCTCGGCGACCTCGCCCAAGGCGCGGGTCAGGCGGCGGGCTTCGCCAGCAAATACCAGCAATGGGTATCGGGCCAGACGATCAGTTACGCCGGTTAAGGCCGCCTCGTCCAGATACTCGGGCATCTGGATCCGGGGCTTGCTGCGCCAGTCAGATTTGGTCCAAGTGTTTCCCATTGCTTTTACTCCTAGATTTAAATTAACAGCCGTCATCATAACGGGTGATTTTGTATTGACCAGCGCAATAAAATCTACAAGATAAGAAATGTTACCGGCAGGGTCTTTCCAGCGGTCGATTCCCACATATTGCAGGTGCCCATGTCCGAGATGCCCAAAAAACCGAAGCGTTTTATTTTTCTGCTGCTGCCGAACTATTCGCTGATCTCGTTTTCTAACGCAATAGAGGCCCTGCGGCTGGCCAACCGCATGGCGCGGCGCGAGGTGTATGAGTGGCTGGTGGTCACCGAAACGGGGGCCTCGGTGGCCTGTTCCTCGGGGCTGCATATCGGCGTTGATAGCGCGCTGACAGAGCTGAACCGCGAAGACACAATTCTGGTATGCGGCGGGGCGCGGGTGAAGCTGGCCGTTACGGCCAAATTGCTGAACTGGGCGCGGCGCGAGGCCCGTAAGGGCGTGGCTTTTGGCGGGCTGTGCACGGGCACTTATTTTCTGGCCAAGGCGGGCTTGTTGCAAGGGCGCAGGGCGACCATCCACTGGGAGAACCGCGAGAGCCTTATCGAGGATTTCCCTGATCTTGAGGTCTCTAACGCGGTTTTTGTGGTGGATAAAAACAGGTATTCCGCCGCTGGGGGGGCAGCCACAGCCGACCTGATGCTCAACCTAATTTCAGCCGAGCACGGGCCGGACCTTGCCAATGCGGTGGCCGATCAGATGATCTATACCACCGCCCGCACGGATAAAGACGAGCAACGCCTAAGCATTCCGACCCGCATTGGCGTGCGGCACCCCAAGCTTTCCGGCGTGATTAAAATGATGGAGGGGAATTTGGAGGAGCCGATTTCCCCGCCAGAGCTGGCTGCGCAGGCGGGCATGTCTACCCGCCAGCTAGAGCGGCTTTTCCGGCGCTACCTAAACCGCTCGCCAAAGCGCTATTACATGGAGCTGCGGCTGCAAAAGGCGCGTAATCTCTTGATGCAAACCGATATGTCGGTGATAAACGTAGCGCTGGCCAGCGGTTTTGCCTCGCCTTCGCATTTTTCAAAATGCTACCGCGCACATTTTAACACCACGCCTTACCGCGAGCGCGGCACGGCAGAGGGGCACTAACGCCAAAACTCGCGAAAACACGGTGTCCGGACACGAAATTTCTTGATCAATCACCCGCAGCTTGCCAATCAACGGTACCACAGAATGGAGACCACTATGCACAGCTTAACAGCCTTGGCTATAGGCCTGGCCACCTTGCCCAACCTTGCTATGGCAGAGCCTTTTAGCCTTGCGGATGAGCGTATAACTTTTACCGCCACCAGCGGCAGTTTCAGTTTTGATAATATCGGCCAGAGCTTCATCTCGCAAACCCATTATGACAACATGACATCGCTCACCGTTTGGTCGCATGACAAGCTGGCTTTTGCGGTGCAAGACAGCGCGCCAATTGTGCGCTATGGGCTGCTCGGGGCGCATTTGTTGGCCAATATTCGGCTGCAATTCGGCAATGCCTATGTGCTGCATGAATACAGCCATATCGAGATAGACCACTACTATAACCACACAAACACCTTTGTCGGCGCTATGGACCCGTTCTTCAACGTGCCCGCTGAAAACCCCTATTTGAGCAACATGCTCACAATGGCATTTGGTATGGCCCCCTGGGATTTCACTAGCCGTTTGGTGGGCAATACCACAGATGGCGGGCCGCTCACCCCCGAAGAAGATGTGCTATCTTATAGTGCGGGGCTGAACTTCAACACGTTTTTGGCAGAAGAGAGTTTTCATAACATGGTTCGGCACGCCGCACCTGTGCCTGAGGGGATTGGATACCTGACCAACAAAGCATTTTCGCCCGTCTATTTCTGGGCCGATAACAGCATCGGCGGGGACCCCTCCGATTATGTGGATATGCTCGGCGTATATGGTATCAACATCGACAAATCGGATATTCAGGCGCTGAATATCGGGGCGATGCTGCTGTCTAACGGGTTTCTTACCTCTGTGCGCGGCCTTCCCGGGTATTTTCGGGCGGGGGAACACCTGAAGCCAATTTCTTTTGATACCCATGTTGCAGGGCAAAAAATTCAAGTCTACTGGCCCGAATTCTCGGTCTATATGAATGCAACCGGCGTTTCGCTGCGCGGCGAAGTGTTGGCACATCTGAATAATGGTAGCCTGATCGGCGTGGCGCTGGAACGTAACGTGCTGGGAGATGCGGCGGGCATAGAGGTCACTTTGTCATACGAAGCTGATTTAGAGCGTTTCCACCCCGATATATCGTTGAGCTATAATAGCAATGGCGGGGTCTTTGCCAATATCGGACTAGGCTATGATCTTTCTTCGCATTATCGGCTTTTGGCACGGGCCTATGGCGGGGGGCAAAACACCTTGCGCGGTGCGCGGCTGATGCCCGGGGGTAAATTCGGCGGATATATAGGCATGCAGGCCCGTTTCTAGCATCTGCAACAGCTTGCCTGCCTTTGGGGCGAATACCCGCATTTTGGGGTGACAAGATGAAAAATCGGCGTATAACTGAACAAATGGTCAGTTAACTGCGAGGAAATGCTATGTCCGATCCTATTGTTATTGTTGGTGCCGCGCGCACGCCTATGGGCGGGTTTCAGGGCGCTTTAAGCGGGGGCACGGCCGCCGCACTTGGCGGCGCGGCAATCCAAGCGGCACTGGAGGCGGCGCGTGTTCCGGCTTCAGACGTGGACGAACTGCTGATGGGGTGTGTATTGCCTGCGGGCCAAGGGCAAGCACCCGCGCGGCAGGCGGGCTTTGCGGCGGGGCTGCCTGAGGGGGTGCCGGCCACCACGCTCAATAAAATGTGCGGCTCGGGGATGAAAACCACAATGGCGGCGCATGATCAGCTTTTAGCGGGCAACGGCGATGTGGTGGTCGCAGGCGGCATGGAAAGCATGACCAACGCGCCTTATCTGCTGCCCAAAATGCGCGGCGGCGCAAGAATTGGCCATGGCGAGGTCATCGACCATATGTTCCTTGATGGCTTGGAAGACGCCTATGACAAGGGCCGCCTGATGGGCAGCTTTGCCGAAGACTGTGCCGAGAAGTATCAGTTTACGCGGGAGGACCAAGACGCTTACGCCTTGAAATCACTCAGTAATGCGGTAGAGGCCATTGAAAGCGGCGCATTTGAGGCCGAGGTGACGCCGGTGGTGCTGAAAACCCGCAAGGGCGAGGTGACGGTGAGCATAGACGAGCAGCCCGGCAATGCGCGGCCCGAGAAGATTCCGAACCTGCGGCCAGCCTTCAAGAAAGACGGCACAATAACGGCCGCCAATGCCAGCTCTATCTCTGATGGCGCTGCTGCACTGGTTTTGATGCGGGAAAGCGAGGCCAAGGCGCGGGGGCTTAAGCCTTTGGCGCGCATTTTGGGGCATGGCAGCCATGCCCAAGCGCCCGGCTGGTTTACCACTGCACCTGTGCCTGCGGCGCAAAAACTGCTTGAGCGCATTGGCTGGGATGTATCGGATGTGGACCTTTGGGAGGTTAACGAGGCCTTTGCCGTGGTGCCGATGGCCTTTATGGCGGAAATGAGGATTTCGCGCGCCATTATGAATGTGAACGGCGGGGCCACAGCGCTGGGGCACCCTATCGGGGCCTCTGGCACGCGAATTATTGTAACGCTCTTGCACGCGCTGGAGCGGCGCGGGCTGAAAAAGGGCGTGGCGGCGATTTGCATTGGCGGCGGTGAAGGCACGGCCATCGCGATTGAAAGGGTTTAAAATGCAGATCAGCGGGTTGCAGGCGGTCGTTACCGGCGGGGCCTCGGGCCTTGGGGAAGCCACGGCGCGGATGCTGGCCGAGGCTGGCGCCAAGGTTGCGATTTTTGATATGAACGCCGCGCGCGGTAAGGCCGTAGCGGCGGAGATTGGCGGTAGCTTTCATGCGGTTGATGTTGCGGATACGGGCTCTGTAGCAGCGGGGCTGGAAGGCCTAGCGCCGCGCATTTGCGTGAATTGTGCGGGCATTGCGCCGGGGGCCAAAACGGTGAACCGTGAAGGCAACGCCCATGAGGCGGCGCTGTTTGCCAAGGCGATCAATATCAACCTGATCGGCACGTTTAATGTGGCCAGCCAATGTGCAGCCCTGATGGTGGCACAAAGCCCGCTTGATGAGGACGGGGCGCGCGGGGTGATTATTAACACCGCAAGCGTAGCCGCCTTTGAGGGGCAAATCGGGCAATGCGCCTATGCGGCGAGCAAAGGCGGCGTGGCCGCGCTGACCCTGCCGATGGCGCGGGATATGGCGCGCAGCGGCGTGCGGGTTATGGGCATTGCGCCGGGGCTTTTCCTCACCCCGATGCTGGAAGGCTTGCCGCAAGAGGTGCAGGACAGCCTCGGCGCACAGGCCCCCTTCCCCGCCCGCCTTGGCAAGCCCGCCGAATACGCGGCCCTTGTGCGCCAGATCGTAGAAAACCAAATGCTAAACGGAGAGGTGATCCGGCTGGATGCCGCCATTCGGATGACCCCCAAGTAATAACGCCCATCGTTTTCGCCGGTTATAACTCCGGTTTATGGTCAGGCCATCAACCGCCCCGCCTGTGTATTGCTATATGCCCAACACTATCCGGCACTCAGCAAGGGCGGAAACGATGAAGCAAGCAACAAAGGCCACAGTGCGGCAGGCAAAGATCAAGGGCCTACCTAAACACACCTTTCATTTGCATCATAAAGAAACCGAATGGCGGTATAATCACCGCCACTTGAACAAGTATAAAACCCTGCTAAGCTACCTGTAAAAACCCCGACACATGGCCGTGACGGATATAACCGCCACAGCCATGGTGTTTTTCTCACTTTCAGGCCTCTGGCTGTTTTTCGCCCCGCGTATGAAAAAATGGCCCGTGCGCTCAAAAAAGCCTGGTGGCAAAACGAGGGCCTAAAGCCGCAGCATCGCCGCTTCATGCGCCAATAGCGGCGGATATGCAGGCGTATAACCATCGCCGCCAAATTTTAACTCAGGAAAGAGCGCAAATAGCTCTTCTCGCTGTTTTGCATGAAAGTCCCCAACATTTTCCGGATGTGGGAGAAAGCTCTCAGATAAGGTGCCATGGGCTTCCAAAACCTCATGCTGATCAAATAAAAGGTGGAAATACTCCACAGTTTTCAATGTTGTATCTCGTAAAATTGTGGTGCCATTTACCATATCCTTTGCCGCAACCAGCGCCTTCGGAACGCCGCACAAAAGCTCCACTTCCCGCCCCTGAATCAGCATCCGGTGAGCAGGCGACACGAGAATATCACGATCGGCCCCCAAAGTTCCGGCACAAATTCTGATAGGCGCAAAATCACCAGTAGCGGGCACCTCCCGCTGGCAGATCCAGCGGATAGGCTGCAAGCCGCGGGCTTCCGTCCAAATTAAATCACCGCTGATAAGGTCTTCCACCAGCACCTCGCCGCGCGCGGTGCGAATAGCTGTGCCACGGGTAAAGCACGCTAAATGAATATCATTACCCCGAAAAAGCGCAACGCCAACAATATCTCCGCTTGCATTTCGCACAAAATACGAAGTTGAATGGTAATTCGGGGTTTCCGTTGTTGTGCTTGAATCGCTGGTTTGCTCAAGCACCCACCCAGGCGGGAGCGTATAGGTTATCTCTTCATTTTCACCGTCTCCATCAAACGAGTCAATGGTTATCGTTCCGGAGAAATTCACACCAATATTGACAATCACCGTGTCATCGGTGCCGGAAAATCCGACAAATTGGTAGAATGAACCAAAACTATCTGCATTTACGGTGTAAACAGTCATCTCATGCCTCACTGCAGTTACGCCTAAACTATACCATTTAGCTGGCGATTGTAAGCCCACCAACATTTTCACCCCAAAGCCAGCCACAAACAGCAAATTTAGGCTTGCTATTATCTTACCGCTGTGGTTATTTTTTGTTATGAAAGCCTCGATCTGCACCTGCTGTATTTCAATTATCTGCTAACATCGTTAGCGGCGGGTTTTTCGTTTCCAATTTGAGTTTGAAATGCTAGGCCTGTCGCGGCAAACCCGCGTCTGGATATCCCTATGATTAAGCTCCACAATACCAAAACCCGCCGTAAGGAAGACTTTACGCCGATTGATGCAGAAAACGTCCGCATGTATGTCTGTGGGCCGACGGTGTATGACCGCGCGCACCTAGGCAACGCCCGCCCCGTGGTGGTGTTTGATGTGCTCTATCGGCTGCTCAAGCATGTGTATAATGGCAAGGTCACCTATGTGCGCAATTTTACGGATGTGGATGACAAGATCAACGCCAAGGCGGCGGAGACGGGCCGCGATATTCGCAACATCACTGATGAAACTATAGACTGGTATCACGAAGATATGGACGCGCTGGGGGCGCTGCGGCCAGACCATGAGCCACGGGCGACCGAGTATATCGGGCCAATGGTGGCGATGATTGTTGATCTAATTGAGAAAGGCCACGC
>Ga0256845_1002269_pt1 | contig 14131 bp, 7 predicted proteins | sample RiftiametaG_FD_189101 | JGI IMG/M metagenome (GOLD analysis project Ga0256845, IMG submission 189101) | Tube worm associated microbial communities from hydrothermal vent at the East Pacific Rise, Pacific Ocean - Riftia | ecosystem: Host-associated > Annelida > Integument > Unclassified ...
GGGGAAGCCGAAGGCCTCTGGGAACGCGTGATTGACGATGCTCGCTCCCAGCGTTTACAACAACGCTACACTCTTCCGGCCTATCCCGATCTTTCGACTCCGGTCATCCCCCGCTACGATCTTGTCGACCGACAGAAATATATCAGCCCACCAACCGTCACATCAAACCTGATCCCAATTCAGACTGCCCGAGGATGCCCGTTTCGTTGTGATTTCTGCTCCGTGGTTCAATTGTTGGGGCGACGATTTCGTACGAAACCCATCCCGACTGTGCTGAAAGAAATTGAGGCATGTGGATCAAATTATCTTTTTTTCTCCGATGACAACCTGATCGGAAATTTATCTCATGCCCGCGAATTGTTCAAAGCCATTACCCCATTGAATATCAAATGGATGGGACAGTTTCCGTCAACCATAGGACGACATCCAGAACTAATAGACCTGGCAGCAAAAAGCGGCTGTTTTCTGCTGTTTGTCGGCTTTGAGACAATTATCCCGGAAAGTTTACGAGAAGTGGGAAAATCCTTTAATCAGCGTCAAAACTACTCTGAGTTGATCCACCGGATTCTTGACGCCGGCATTACTCCGTTTGGGAGTTTTGTCTTTGGCTTCGATCATGACACCCCTGATGTCTTTGATCAGACGCTGGAATTTGTCGAAAGGGTGAATATGCCACTAATCTCCTGGTTTATTCTGACGCCGCTGCCTGGCACCGTCTTGTATGCCCGACTTTTTGAAGAAGGACGTATCCTTGATCGGCGCTGGCAGAATTACGATTTAAGCCACGTCGTTTTTCAACCAGCTCAGATGAGTCCTGAAGAACTGCAAGAAAGATATTGGCAGGCGTTTGGAGCGTTCTATTCACGGCAAAACATCGTCAAACGTATTCGCAGCGCCACAACTGACATCACGATTCAAAAAATGTATGCCATGCTCTCCCGCAAGATGATCGCTCACCACATCAACCCATTAAGCGGAGGTGTCTTAGCATAAACCAGACATGACGAAGCCTTGAGACACACCTAATTCCCAGCCTTTTCAGAAAACAAGGCGTGACATTTCCGCCCGATACACGTACTCGGTTCGAGAGCCAAACGATGGGCCGCTGCTTTGTTGATGTGGAGGATCCGAAAATCCTGATCAAGGACAAAGATACAATCCTGAACCGCATCAAAAGTCTTGTTCCATGCCTGTTCCGTCCGCGACATGCTTGCCTCTGACTCCTTCCGCTCAGCGAGTTCTTTTTGCAGCCTGGCATTCTGCCGCTCAAGTTGCTGGAGGGTGTGTTGAACGGTCATGTAATTCCGAATTTTAGCGAGCACTTCTTCTGCGTGGAACGGTTTGGTGATATAGTCAACTCCACCGACTTCAAACGCCCGGATTTTATAAGAGAGTTCATTCAATCCACTCAGAAAGATGACGGGCACATGTTGTACCTGTTTATTAGACTTCAAACGTTGGCACACCTCGAACCCATCCATCTCAGGCATAACGACATCGAGCAAGATAAGGACAGGGGGGTCTGTTTGAATCGACTGCAACGCAAGTTGCCCATTTATTGCCGTCCGAACCGTATACCCTTGTTTTTTGAGGAGGCGGCTTAACAAGTTCAGGTTGTCTGGCGTATCATCAACAATAAGAATATCAGATTGTTTCACAAGCCCTTGTATGGTCTAGTGTTCTTTGGGAAATAAGATGATCACAAAACATCATGAGATGACGTCATTACAGACATCTCCCACTGAAAAAAGTTAAATGCAGGAATCATGCCATAAGAAAGAAACGTTTGAACATCTCAAGACTTTACAGGGGTTCAACGAAATTGAGGCTGGAGGGAAGGGAAAGAGAACGGGAAATATTTTTCACACCAGGCACAGAGATCATCCCATAACAGCTATGAATACGGGACATTCAGGACTGTAAACAAATATTCCAGTCTTGTAAATATAATTTTACAGTGCGTCCTTACTCAATCTGATATTTCTCCAATTTGTTATAGAGTGCCCGGCGAGTAATCCCTAAATGCAAGGCTGTTGCCGTTTTGTTCCCACGGTGTCGCGATAATGCCTTCACGATAATCCGTTTTTCAACCTGAGCAAGGGCTTTGGAGAGAGACAAGGAGTCGGGAATATTATGCTCGATCCCCCGAGGTTTTACATCCCGTACACGTTGTCCTTGTATCATAAGTTCTCCGGTTGTGAGATAGTGCTGTAACGTGTTCTGGAGTTGACGGACATTACCGGGCCAGTCGTAATTCACAAGATGTTCAATCATGTTTCCGGAAAGTTTCGGCGTTGAACGACCGGATGATTCCTCCCTGAGAATGTGCTCGATCAGCAGGGGAATATCTTCACGCCGTTCGCGTAATGGTGGGATGATTATCGCGATGACATGAATCCGATAAAAAAAATCTTCCCGAAAGATTCCTTGCTGCAGCAATTCCTGAGGATCACGATTGGTTGCAGCGACCAGTCGGACATCCACATGCTTCACGGCAGTATCCCCAACCGGAGTAAATCCTCCGCCTTCTAACACCCGCAGAAGTTTCACCTGCACCAGAGGAGAAAGCTCTCCAACTTCATCCAGAAACAACGTCCCCTTGTGTGAGGCATCAAAAAATCCGGGGGTATCCCGATCTGCCCCGGTAAATGCGCCCTTTTTATGCCCGAAAAACTCACGTTCAAACAGGGTTTCCGCAATCGCTCCACAATTGACAGGGACAAACGCCTGTTTCACCCGTCCGCTCATGTCATGAATGGTGCGAGCCACTAATTCCTTGCCTGTCCCTGATTCTCCGTAAATAATCACCCCATAATCTGTTGCAGCCGCCTGGGCGATCAATTCATACAAGTGCAGCATCGTCTGGCTTTTTCCGATAATCCGGCCAAAACGATAACGATCCTGCATTCCTGTTTTCAAGGCACGATTCTCTTGCTCAAGCTGGTGCTGCCGACTTAAATCCCGAATCGTGGCGACCTGCACATCCTGCCCCTGATATGGCATCATTCTGGATTGAACTTCAGCAGGAAACAGGGTTCCGTCCCGCTTCAGTCCTTCGATCCGATATGGTGCTTCGTCCCGAGATGTCATCCGGCGGCTCACCTCCTGATGAAAGGCCGGAGCCACGAAATTGAGCGGAAGTTTACCAACAATATCGGTACGTCGATACCCAAACAAGTCTTCAAATCGCTGGTTGACCTCAAGGATGCGCTGCCCGTCATGAATCACGATCCCCTCAAACGATGCCTCCTCAAGAATTTGAAACCGCACATTTTGTTCGTGCAACAAGGCATTCTTCCTCTGAATCTGCTGATGGAGATTCCGAATCGTTAAATGGGTTTCTACCCGAGCGCCAACTTCTGACACCTGAAAGGGTTTTGTGATATAATCAACCCCCCCACTTTCAAACGCTTTGACCTTATATTCAGAGTCATGGAGTCCGCTCAAAAAAATAATCGGAATATCTTTGGTATGATCATGCTCATGGAGTCGGCGACAAATTGTATAACCATCAATGTCAGGAAGCATAATATCCAGCAAAATCAAGTCGGGCGGGACAGCATGGATCGAGTTTAACGCCAATTTTCCACTAATCGCCGTTCGCACGACATACCCTCGCTGCTTCAACATCTGACTGAGGAGACTCAAATTATCAGGAGCATCATCAACGATTAAAATATCATGTTGTTGGCGCGACGAGTCTCGCATGTGTTAGGCCACCTCCTTAGTGCTCCACCGCAGGACAAAATCGTGCAGTACATCAAACCGGTACATTCTGACGAGTTCTGCGAGCGTCTCCGCAGCGTCAGGATATTGTCCTTGAATCCTGTGGATCACCTCCATCGCCATCTCGACATCCAACCGGTCAATCGCCGTTTCAAAATCATGGCGGCATTTTTCCGTTACAGTGATAAGAGCGACAGAATTCAACGACGGAATGGTATCTTGCGATGGCGGGTTGCTTTGCTTTGGAGATTCTTTTTCATAGACAGGGGATATGTTCAAATATTTCGAAAGCAACCCAAAGATATCCGATTCCAGAAACGGTTTGCGCAGAAAATCATTACACCCTTTTTTAAGAGCCTCTGTTCGTTCTGCTTCAAGGCTGCTTGCGCTCAGAGCGATGATATATGGAGCAAGAAGGTATGGGGGATGCCCCTCAAATTCCCGGATGTGCTGAGCTGCTTCATATCCGCTCATTCCGGGCATACGGGCATCCATCCAAATGAGATGAGGCTGCCACTGCGTCCAGATGTCCACAGTCTCCCGACCAGTAGCAGCTTCACGGATTTGGAAACCGAACGGCGCTAAAAGCTTGACGAAGACTTGACGGTTGTCCGCGTTATCATCTGCCACGAGCAGCCGATAATTCGTGCAATCAGATTGCAAAGAGACAATCCGATTTGTGGTTTGAACTTGGCGTTTGGACATACCGTCAAGAGCAGTACACGGCATATCAAAGGTAAAGGTTGTATTCTGTCCCACCCAACTCTCCAAACACAACTCTCCCCCCATTAACCGGACAAGTTTCTGGCTAAGCGCCAGGCCCAATCCCGTCCCTCCTTGCACGAACTTGCCAGTTGTCGTTTGATGAAAGGCTTCGAACAACTTATCACGCTCTTCTTCAGCAATCCCCGGGCCGGTATCTTCAACACTAAACTGCAGATTGATACGAGGGGATTGCTGTGCGTTCACGTTCTCATTTCGCCTCTCAACGAGACGAACCTGGAGAGAAACTCCACCTGTATCCGTAAACTTGATGGCATTGTTGAGAAGGTTTAACAAAATCTGCCGCAGCTTCAGTTCGTCGGCACGGATAAATTGTGGAACATCAGGAGCATACTCGAAGTGCAGACCTAATTTTTTTTGTTTCGCCTTATAGATGAACGTATTTTCAATATCATCGAGCACATGGTAAAGGTCGAATCCCTGGGGATTGACTGTCATCTTCCCCGATTCAATTTTTGAAAGATCGAGCACCTGATTGATAAGACTCAGTAGATGTTCACCATTGCGTTGAATGACGGAGAGGTTCTCCTGATCCTCTTGAGAAAAATCAGAGTTGCGCCCCATAATCTGGGCAAACCCAAGAATTGCTGTCAGAGGAGTTCGAAGTTCATGGCTGATATTCGCTAAAAAAGCACTTTTAGCATAATTGGCGGCTTCAGCGGCTTCCTTCGCTTTTTGCAAATTTTTTTCCGCGCGCTCACGCTCAGCAATTTCCTGTTGTAAACGGGAATTTTGCAATTTTAACCGTCGTTGCAAATTCCGGGTGACTAATTGGGTTTTCACACGAAGCACCACTTCCGCCGTTTGAAATGGTTTCGTAATATAATCTGTCCCCCCCACAGAAAATGCTTTAATTTTATCAAACACTTCATCCAGCGCACTTACAAAAATCACTGGAATATCCTGTGTGCGACCGTCGGCTTTCAGTCGCCGACACACTTCATAGCCATCAAGGGCAGGCATCATAATATCCAGCAAAATCAAATCCGGTGGTTCAGAATAGGCGGAACGCAGCGCAGTGTACCCATCCCGTACCGGACGCACTCGGAATCCATACTCATGCAAAATGTGCGACAGGAGCCGCAAATTTTCAGGTTTATCATCAGCCACCAAAATACTCTGCACCTGGGAATCACAGATAAATTGATTCATCAGTTTTTCCTGTTCCGGCATCAATATTACATTGTCAAGTATCATTCCCATCAGGTTAACAATATAAAAACACCTGAAATGTGTCAAGAGATAAGGAGAATGGAAACCGGGAAACACCCGAACGTGGTCATTTCTCCCTCTCAAATCTTCAGGTTGCCAAGCCGCTGAAGTATGCTGACGTATAAGGAATAACAGGGGGAAGGTCTTGCAGAGATTCGTATGCAAGTACTCACCTTTTCATCGGAACCCTTCATACTCTCATGATTTTTTATGACTTTGTGTCTTCACGGCTGTAGCTGCATACTGCTTCCTCACAAAACGCCTCCCCTGGAAGAACAATTTTTCAACAGGGGGAAACACTGCGCCTACACACTGAAGGAGGGTAAAAGGAATTTGCAACACATACATAAAAAGCGGCTCTTTTCGCTCACATTTCACCACCCGTACAGCATAGCCTGTAAAAATAATTTTTGATAAACAGACCACCTTCATATATCTCACGCTATCACAAAAAACATAGAGGAGATTCATTGAAACGTTGTATTTATCAAGAATATTTTTAGCATATAACAAGTTGTGGAGCGTGGAGAGAGAGCGTTCTTCAAACACAAATGAGCAATTTGGAAGCTGCGGACGCATAATTTCCCAGACAACCCGGGCTTCCGTTTCCGGGGCGTCTTCGATCGTATGCCCGCCGGTCAGAATAAGTATCTCGATCTTCTGAGCGATGACACTCCCGGCAACAGTCTTACAATAAGACCGGAGCCGTTTATCCGGAACGATCCCATAACCACAAACAATTCCTATATTGGGGGGATTCCCTCCTCCCTGTCTTGGCTGCTCCACGTACCGAATCCTCACGAAAAAATGATGTTAACACATGAGGTTAATGTACTCTCGCTCAGACAAATTGTCAAGAAGAGAGGTCTCAAGATTGTTCATCCTTTTTTTCTTGACAGATTTTCTTGACAGAGAGGCAGGCTCTTATCAGGCTTTCATCATGTATACTAGAATTTTCATGAAATGAGAGAGTAATGCGCATGACAAGTACAGCCTGTGAGTTATCAATCGTTGTCCCGGTGTATAACGAAGTTGACGTCATAGAGCATTTTCATCAAACCGTGAGTGATGTTATCAGAACGCTGGGTATCCCCTATGAAATCCTGTTTGTGGATGACGGCAGTGAGGATGGAACGTTCAATCGCATCCAGGAGCTTGCCCACCAGGATTCCCATGTGGCAGCCCTTCGTTTTTCCAGGAATTTCGGGCACCAAAGTGCGTTGTTCGCCGGACTATCCCATGCGTCCGGGGCGTATATCCTGATGATGGATGGGGACCTGCAACATCCGCCGTCGCTGATTCCCGAACTCTGGAATTGGGCGCAGCAAGAGTTTGATATTGTGTATACAATCCGTCAGTCCTCCGAAGGGATCGGATGGTTTAAAAAACTCACCTCGACTCTGTTCTATAAAATTTTTTCCTATCTCACGGATGTTGAATTACATCCCAACACTGCGGATTTTCGTATTATCACCCGTCAGGTTTGCGACACGATTACGGCGATGGACGAGCGGGATGTCTTTCTGAGGGGCATCTTTTCCTGGGTGGGATTCCGGCAGAAAGGGCTGGAGTACACTGCTCATGAACGGGCACAAGGCTCTTCAAAATATACTGTCCGGAAGATGCTCAACCTGTCGCTGAGCGGAATTACGTCGTTTTCAACCGTCCCGATTCGCCTGTCACTGGTGCTTTGCGGGTTTTCTCTGCTTGTGGCTTGTTCGTACAGTCTGTACGCTCTTTATGTGAAATTTTTCCTGAATAAAGCGGTTCAAGGCTGGACATCATTACTGATTTTGATAGCGATCTTCTGTTCCGGTATTTTTATTATGCTTGGCATTATCGGAGAATACGTCGCGAAAATCCATCTTGAGACCAAAAAACGTCCCCGCTATATTATTGCCCGGACAGTGGGACTGCAATCTTTACGAACTCCATGATAAGACAACGCCTCCTCATTACGCTTGACGGCATCATCACCTTCTGCTTGCTGATTCTTATTTTTATCTGGATCACAGGGGGGAAAACATTTGATCTCGGCCTGATCTCGCTGAGCGTACACGGCCTGAAAAATCCTTTGTTACTTCTGTGCATCGTTCTGATTGCCAGACGAGTGTTGGCAGGCACATTTTTCCACCACTTTGCGCTGCTCAGACTCTTACAACCGCTCACTTCTCCTCTTGCCAGACGCTTTGCAGTCTCTGACAACGCGCGTGCATCCTATGGCGTATTTTCCGCAATCCTGCTCATGCTCCTGCTCCTGAGCAGGTTTATGACCCCGCTCCATCCGGGAATGTTGGGGACATACTACCCGACAGAGTCCTGGTCTGGCGATCCATTCCTCACGGTTCAGGAAAATACGTTTAATGTGCGCCGCATGAAAAGCGTCTACCCGGAAGTGAGCGAACATTATAGCATTGAATGGACAGGGCATATCCTCATTCCTGAAGCCGGAGAGTATCAATTTTTTACGATATCGGATGATGGGTCGGAATTGTGGATCGGCGAGACCCTGGTGGTGGATAATCGCGGCCTTCATGGGGTGCAAGAGCGATCCGGGAAAATACTTCTGAAAAAGCAGAGCTATCCGATTCGTCTCCGGTATATGCAGGGAACCGTCGGTGCCGAGTTACACGCATACTGGCAGCCTCCTGGCAGAGACAAATCGTCGCTTTCCCGTGCGTCAATCTTCGCAGTCCCCCCTTCCGAATCCAGCCTTTTTCTTGGTCGTCTCTGTTCGGTGGTTTTTACTGTGAGCAGCGTCATTTTTCTCATCCTCTGTTTTGTGAGCGGAATGGTACTCCTCACTCACTACCAGCTTCTTGCGCCGGTGCTGAAAACCAGCTTTCCGGGTAAACAACTGCTCGCTGTCAAGTCTGCCCTGATTAAGCGCAATGTTCCTCAGCAAGTTCTCCCAAAGCCTGCATCACGCGGTTTTACCCCGCTTATCCTCGCTTTTATGGGCTATACGGTGTTAAGTCTGGTCTGGACCTACCCGCTGATCCTAAAATTCTCGACCTCGATGTTTGGTCTGGGAGGGGATCGGTATATCTACCTTTGGGATATGTGGTGGATGAAAAAGTCGCTGTTGGAACTCCACACAAATCCATTATACACGGATTATCTGTTTTATCCCAAAGGAATTGATCTCTCCTTTCATGATTTCAGCATCTTTAATTCACTCCTTTCGGTTCCGTTACAAAGCGTGTTCAGCGTAGAAGAAATTTATAACCTCTTGTTTCTATCGAGTTTTGTGTTAGGTGGGTTCGGCAGTTTTCTGCTGGTACGCTACCTCACAGGAAGCTCGCTGGCAGGTTTTCTCTCTGGCCTGATTTTCGCATTCTGGGGCGGACGGGCATATTACGTCGATCATTTGAGCCTGGCCTCTATTCAATGGTTTCCTTACGGGGCACTTTATTTGCTGAAAACTCTGCGGGAACGGTCATGCCGCAACCCGCTCCTGGCGGCTGTGTTTCTGGCAATCAATGCACTTTCCGCGTGGTATTACGCAATTTACATGGCGTTATTTACAGCACTCTTCCTCCTCTATTTCGCTCTGACAGAACGGGCTGCCGTGTTCAACCGCCAATTTCTCCAGCGAATCGCACTTGCCGGTTTTCTGTTCTTCGTGATCATGCTGCCGCTGCTCTTCCCGATGTTCAACCAGATTCTCAGGGGCGAACATTATATGGTTTCCGAGCTATACGCCACGGAATCAGTGAGTGCAAACGTCCTTTTCTTTCCTAATATCAATCACGGCCTGCTCGGAAAATATGTCCGCGACTTCTATCTCAAACATGGCTGGCCCCTGCAATGGGGATTGGCAGGAGGTTTATTTATCGGCTATACCGCGCTCTTCCTGGGCTGCTATACCCTTTTCAGACTCCGCCACCTCAAACCCGGATTCTGGTTTACGGCTTTTCTGGTCTTTCTTGTGCTTGCTTTTGGTCCCCATCCTTTGCTCCTTTCAAAAGTCTATGATTCTATTCCCTTACCATATCTGCTTCTTCGCCATCTCCCGATCTTAAAAATCATCAGAATCCCGGAACGTTTTATGATCCTTGTGATGTTCAGTGTCAGTGTTCTGGCGGGATATGCCTGTTGGGACATTTTTCGGCGTTATCGCTTTAAAACCATTCTGTTTGTGCTATTAGCGACCGCAATCCTCTTTGAATCATTCCGTTTCTATTATGAACGACCAACGGAACGCGTACCGCAATTCTATCAAACCTTGCGTCAGGACTCCGAACCCTACGCGATCCTGGAACTCACCACGCTTTTTAACTGGCAGCACTCATCTGTACGGGCCTCGTTGTTTCAACTCACGCACGAAAAAAAGCTTTTTCACGGCCATGCCTCACGGGTATCTGGTTCGACATACTATCAGGCCTATGCCCTTTATACCCTTTTTGACGATCTGTTTACCCTGCCAAAATCGTACCACAACACCAACATTCAGACGAACACCGAGAAGCGGTTTTTTGAAACCACGCGTGATAAACAAGCTCTATTGGAAATCCTTCACTTCTACAATGTCCGGTATATCACTCTGTACCCTGATTATTGGCATGGGGATTTCCAGCATAATTTTGCGGCTCTTCAGCACATTTTTGGTGAGCCGGCAGCTCGTGAACCGGAATACGCCTTCTTTGCTGTGACGCCAGCCGCCTTGTCCTGCATACGGATTTTCCCAGCCTTCGGCTTGTTTCCGTTGTCCGTTCCACAAGAAGGAACTCCTGTCCGACAGACGGCGAATGACGCGGAATTTTACATCTTATCCCCCCCCAAGACAACAGCCACTCTGCACCTGCAATTTGAAGCCCATCGCTTCAAATTGCCGGAAGAACAGGTGGAAATCTCTTTCAATGGAATGTTGCTCACAACGGAAAGCGTTGGGGATTGGACAACGGTTGACATATCGGATATTCTGTTGAAGCCGGGAGAAAATATTTTGCATTTCCATACCTGCGATAATGATGATCGAAAATACGGCATTCAGCTGCGTCATCTTCAGATGACCGTAACAGAGCAAGAAACGACGGGGAGGACCGAACACAGAGAATGAACCGATTCCACTCACTTTTTTGGGTATGCCTCGCAGGAACAGCCACCGGCGTGTATGGCTTTGTCCACTCGCTGCCAGGTTTACGCCTCATGGAGGATGCCAACACAAATTCAGACATTGTATGGGCTTTTCCTTCTCTGGCAACCTTCGGGGCCTTCCTTCTCATTGCCAATCTCGGGCTGGTCTGTCTCTGGATACTGTATTCCCTGACGTTTTCCCGCATCTCACGAGAAAGCTTCCTCCCTGTGCTGCAACGAGATGCTTTCACCTATTGTCCACTCTGCTTTTTGCTCATCTCGCTTCTTCAATTAAATTCCCTGTTCACCTCGTATTTTCAAGGAATACTCCTCCTCTCCCATAGTGCAGGCTATTGGCTGTTGCTGCCAGCGTTACTGGGAGTCTATCACCTCAAAGTCCGGATTCACGGACAATTTTTGCCTGTTCCGAAGCGAAGAATAACAAGAGTTCCCTTTTCATCTCCCCCGTCGCGACGGCTGAAAATAGCTGTCTTTCTGATCAGTCTGATCGTGTATACCAGCGTCGGGATTCGGTTTGAACGCGAACTGGGACTCGGCGGAGACGAACCGCACTACCTCCTCATTACGCATAGTATTTTGCACGATCATGATCTTGCTATCCGGAACAATTACCGGAACAAGGATTATCAATCGTTCTTTCAAGGAGATTTAGGCGTACACGTCAGCATTGCCAAAGATGAAACGCGGTACTCGATTCATCCGATTGGCATGCCGATTTTGATGGTCCCAGCGTATGCCCTCTACGGCTGCAAAGGCGCCATTTTCTGGATGAACGTCTTGGGAGCACTGCTTGCGCTTGTGCTGTTCCTCATCGCATTTTCCCATACTCAAAACCCCCGGCTTTCACTGCTGCTCTGGGCAATAGTCAGCTTTACCCCACCACTGCTCCTGTATGCGTCACAACTGTATCCGGAAATCCCTGCCGCCCTTTTTCTGGCAACCGCCTATTATCTCATTCACTCCAAAAGAAACGCTGCATATTTTGGCTCGGTCGTACTCGGCCTCCTCTTGGCGTACCTCCCCTGGCTCCAACAGAGGATGATCCTGCCCTCGGTCTTTCTCTTATTCTATCACCTGCTTTTACTTTGGGTCGAGAAACAGCCTCATTTCCGGCACAGTTCTCATGTCCTCCCTGCCTGTATTCCAACAGTCTTTCTTCTCACATCGGGCTTACTCATGGCGGGCTATAATTATCTGCTGTTTCGGGATCCGTTCCCGAGCGCTCCATACATGAGCGTTGGCATCAGAAAGGTGTTTTCCTGGAATATTTTCGCCCACGAAGGGCTGCCTGGCTTACTCTTTGACCAGGAAGCCGGATTGTTGATCTACGCCCCGTATTTCATCTTTCTTTTTGCCGGACTCCTGTTGCTCTGGCGACGCGATAAATTATTGCTGGCCTTTCTCATGCTTGCGATCAGCAGTATTTACATTCCCTGCGCCGGATTCACCTTAAAATGGAGAGGAGCCTGGAGCCCGGTCGCCCGGTACATGGTTGCCCAAATACCCCTCTTGTTTATTCCGTTGTGTATTGGGGTATCCCACATCACTCGCCGAAGAGATCGTTATCTTCTGTTTACTCTGGTTACGATTAGTGCGGCCTGGTCGCTGTTTTTTCTCCAATCACCGTTTTCAGCGATTATGCGCAATCGTGGGATCAATGTTCTTTTTGAAAAAACGAGCAACCTCCTCGATCTCCCGCGATACTTTCCGTCATTTACCCCCCATTCTCATGGAAGCTTTTTACTCACGGGGCTATGGATTGCCGCTATCGCGTTTTTTGCCATTTCTCTCTCCTCCTGTTCTTCGCCCCCCACCTGGCAACGGACCCGAAGCCGGAAGACCTTCGATGCTGATCGCCAACATGCCGCAAAACAAATCTTCCTGAGCTACGGAATTCTTGCTGTTGCTTCCGGCATGTTGACCTTTTTCCCCGTTGAACCCGAGAACATGCGGAGCGTCGAGCAGACAAGGAACTGGCATCTGCGAACATTTCTGTCGCATGTGAATTACCGCACAATTGTTCGCCATCACACGTCTCAAGAGCAACCTTTCCAGGATCAGAAGATTCGTTTTGCATACATTTCTCACGAAAAAATCGGGAAGGTGGGGCGGAAAAAGCCAGGTTTCCTCGTGACTGGTCCTCGCGATCCATTCCCAAGAGGGAAATATACTGCGTATTTTAACATGATGGTCGCTGAAAATTCTACAGAACACGTCGTTGCAATCCTCGATGTCGTCTCCCACCAGGGAAGTCGAATTTATGCGCAGGGTTCCCTGAAAGGCTCTGATTTTGCGGCTGACGGAGCCTACCAGTTCATGTCTCTCCCTTTTGAGCTTCTGGAGGATGTGGACGACCTGGAAACACGGGTCCATTTTCAAAACGTCGTGACATTAGGGGTTCAAAAAATTTATATCGAGCCGAATATGACAGAATTTTATTATGACGCCGGACTTTCAGCATTGTCCACAGGGCACGCCCAGAAAGCCGAGAGCCTTTTTTTACGAGCTGTCACCGCCTCCGATCATTTTTGGGCGCATTATCAGATCGGACGGATCAAACAGGCGGCTGGTCTGTGGGAAGAAACGATTCCTCTCTTTCAACGCCTCATTCGCCAGCAGCCAAATGTTGCTGATGCTCACTACCGTCTGGGATTAGCATACCAGCACACCGGCCAGATTGAAAAGGCTCAACAACACTTTGAGGCCGCGACAACATCTTTGCCGACCCATCTCGATGCGTGGAAGGCGTTGAAAGAGATGAGTCAAAAAACCGGTCAGACAAAGCAGGAAACGACGGTTTCTCAGACCCTTTCTGACCTGTATGCTCCACAGCATCCATACGCCATCAATTTTGGTAATCAGATTATGTTTATGGGCTACAACGCCGACAATACGAAGCCAGGGAAACTTGTGGTGACCTACTACTGGAAGGCCTTAAACGATATAGCTCACGATTACACATTTTTTATCCATTTCAAAAGTGCGAAGCATACATTTCAGCAGGATCACCTCCCATCTCCTTTTCATACCGGCCCGGGAAAACCGGAGTTATATCTGACCAGCCAATGGAAAATTGGCGAGCTTGTGCGGGAACAATTTGAACTTGACGCTCCTGCCGGAACATTCCAGATTCAGCTTGGGGTTTGGAAGCCTGAAACCACCAAAAAACGATTACCGATTATCTCGTCAACCACCTCATCATGGCTTTGGAAACGGACCACTCTGACGTTACAGGAAGTTACCATTTATTAAGAGGCCATCCAGTCCATAATGTCTTGCCGGTTTTTTGTCGCAATCTGGCATGGATTGT
>Ga0256845_1002270_pt1 | contig 14126 bp, 6 predicted proteins | sample RiftiametaG_FD_189101 | JGI IMG/M metagenome (GOLD analysis project Ga0256845, IMG submission 189101) | Tube worm associated microbial communities from hydrothermal vent at the East Pacific Rise, Pacific Ocean - Riftia | ecosystem: Host-associated > Annelida > Integument > Unclassified ...
TAATGAGTATCTTAATATGTCTCTCATGTTAGTGTTTGTTAACTTTGTTGTGCAAAAAAAAAAAAAGCACTATAATTAGTTTATTTTAAAAAGTGATCTGTAGGCATTGGCTAAATTATTTGCTTCATTGTTTAATTCAAAATTATAATCATTTAATCTCCATTTTAAAATTGTGAAACGCATTCCACCCATAAAAATAGATGAAATATGTTCCGATGAAACGTCTTTTCGTATAGATCCATCTTCTTGTCCGGCAACTATTATTTTTTCAAGTGTTCCTTTTTTCTTATTCAAAATTTCCAAGACAATTTGAGAAAGCTCTTTTTCGTATTGAAAACTTGTTTCTGCAAAAATGACCATAACTATCGCAGGGTTTTTAGAAAAATGATTGAATTGAAATTTTAATATTTTATCTAATTTATCAATACCATTGTCATTCGATAGTATAATTTCACTCATTCCTTTTTGCAAAGATTCTTTGTAAAATTTTAAAACAGAAACTAAAATATCAGTTTTCCCCTTGAAATGTCGGTAAAGAGCAGGTTCTGAAAAACCCATTTCAGCTGCCAAATTCTTAGTGGTAAGGTTTTGAATCCCCTTGTCACCAATGATTTTAGTTGCTGCTTGAATTATTTCGATCTGTCTTTTTGATAAATCCATAGAACAAAGTTAGTGTTTACTAACGTATTTACAAAGTTTATTTTACTTTTTTTTAAACTTTGTACAAAAATAGTGTTTTATTCTGCATTAAATATGATTAAAATCAGTTGTTATAAGAAATAAGGCAGTGGATACTTGTTGCATTGTTACTTAGTTTAAGGAATTCCTTATATTACTCTCGTTGAATTGCTTGTTTTACACTCAATAGTTTTGGCACATTAATTGTTTTAAAGCAATCGAAATCTAATTATTATGAAAAAAAAATACACAACTCTTCTTTTCTTAACACTTTCTATCTTGACATTTGCTCAGGAACGTGAAGGTTTTGACACTGAATTTAACACTGTTCGTTCTGAATTGACAAATTGGGACCCGGTCCGCGGTGATTGGTTAGCTTCAAGTTTTGAAGCAATGTCATTTGGGGAAGCAATTCCAGATAGAACTTTTCCGGAGGACTTTACACCATATCAAGTTTTTTCAATGGTACCGGATAATATTCGTACTACAATTATTCAACAATCCAACCAATCAAGGCCAGCGTCTGATTATAGTACACAATGGAATTCAATTCGTACGTATGTATCATCAACAGGTTGCACATCTAAAAAAGGTAGGTCGTATGGAGATCCACATTTAATTTCCTTCGATGGAGCTCGTTTTTCTTTTCAAACGGTCGGAGAATTTGTTATGGCAAAATCTAACATTCAAAATCTAGAAGTTCAGGTTCGTCAACGTCAACAAGGGGATGATTTTTCCTTGAATTCTGCTGTTGCGATGAATGTTAACGGTGACCGTCTTTGTATTTACGCAGACGATTATCCAGATGCAGATTATTCAACGCCTGTACGGTTAAATGGAATGTCGGTACATTTAACAAATGCAACATTCTTCTTGCCTCACGGTGGGACAATTCGTAAAAGTGGACAAATGTACACTGTTTATTTTCCGAATGGTGAAATTGTAACCGCAAAAGTAAGAGATTCTAGAAGACGTGGTTTTATGGATGTTTCAGTAATTATCCTACCTTGTTCTGCTAATGACTACAATGGATTGTTAGGAAATGCAAATGGAACGACAAGAGATGATTTTGATGTTCCTGGAAGAAGAAATTCAATGATTTATTCTTCCAACTCTAATGACGATGATTACTTCAAAAGAGAACGTCAAGCGTTTCTTGCAAAAGATTTTGCTGAAATTCATAGAGTAACAATGGCGACGACCTTATTTGATTATCCTCCAGGTATGTCAACAGCTAGTTATACAAATAGAATGTACCCAATGGTTCATCGAGATTTGGATGATGTAAATCCTCGACAAATTGATAGAGCACGCAGGTTGTGCCAAGAAAGAGGTGTAAATCCATTAGATATGAATGGTTGTGTTTTTGACAATACATACATGGATATTCCACCTTCAAATGAACCGGTTATTCGTGATCCGACAAATGGAACTGTATTCCATGATGTTGTTACAACTAAACCAAACGTAAATCCGGTTAGACCATCTCGACCAAAGCCCAATCCAAAGCCAATTATTGAGCAGAAAGATCCTGGGACAACCAATAATGGAGCCCAAACTATCCCAACAAGTTCAGGGAACTCAACAAAACCTGTATATAAACCTGCACCTAAACCTGTATATAAGCCAAAGCCAACTACAAAACCAGTTTATAAACCTAAGCCAAAACCCGTTTATAAGCCAAAACCGGTTACTAAGCCTAGGCCAGTTTCTAGACCGAAACCAGTTGTTAAGCCTAAGCCTGTCGTTAAACCAAAACCATTGCCGAGTGGCAAAAGAGGTTAATACCAATAAAAGAGTCATTGTTGTCAATGACTCTTTTATTCTTTTAATCCTTGTTTAAATTGTGATCAATTCATTATATCGTATTTTCCTTCCAACGTTCCTGTGTTGATAAAAATAAAAACTATTTACTTTCCTTCCTGTTCAACTTTCTAAATTTGTCACCATGGTAAAGGTTAAGCAAATTCATTCTGAAGAAATTTTTATAGTTAATCAATTGGCTCATGATATTTGGCCAATAACGTATAAAGATATTCTTACGAAAAAACAAATAGATTATATGTTGGAATGGATGTATAGCGTTCAAACTTTGCAGGAAGAAGTTCAAACTGGAATAATCTATTATTTGTTGACAGATAATGGACAGCCAGCTGGCTTTTTGGGGTTAGAACCTAATTATCCAGATGCAGATTATTTGAGAATACATAAGATATACGTTCTCCCAGAAATGCATGGGAAAGGTTTAGGTAAATTTTTAGTGAATAAAACCATAGATCTTGCTTTAGATTTAGGTTGCCATACGATTCACTTAAACGTAAATAAATACAATTCAGCAGTTGAGTTCTACAAACATATCGGTTTTGAAATCGTAAAAGAAGAAGATATTGAGATTGGACGTGATTTCTTAATGGAAGATTTTGTTATGGAGTTAAAAGTGAGGAGTTAAGAGATCGATTAAAGAATAATTTCTCCACATTTAAAATGACCTTTTGGACATTCTTTGTGTCCATGAAGACCGCAAGGACGACAATCTAATCCATTTACTTCCTTTATGGTTGAATTTTCAGCTAGTGGGCCAAATCCAAAAGAGGGAACTGTTGAACAGAAGAAAGCCGTTACGTTTGCATTAACAGAAGAAGCCAAATGTAATGGGCCAGAATCGTTAACGTAACTCATTTCTGCATTTTGCATCAACGCTGAAGATTGTAATAAACTCAATTCTCCACAAAGAGATTGAACATTCTCATGCTTAGATTCTTTTATAATTTCAGTACAAAGTTCAGTATCCGAAGGCGCTCCCAATAGAAATATTTTACTGTCCTGCGGTAGTTTATGAATTAATTCCACCCATTTTTGCTTCGGCAATTGTTTTGTAAACCAAACTGATGCAGGTGCTAGGCAATAATATTTTCCTTTTTGATGTGGAGCAATTTTTTCTTTGTCCTTCTTTGAAGGGAATAAGGATGGTCGAACGATTCTATCAGCTCCGAACTCTTTGATCACAGATAGATTTCTCTCAACTTCATGCGTTCCATCTCCAATGTCATGTGAGAATTTTTTTGAAAACAAAAAAGACATTGGATTTTTTTTGAATCCATAAATTTTCTTTCCTTTCGATAATCCTGCAATTATACCAGAACTAGCAAATCGTTGTAAATTAATCACTAAATCATAATTCTCCGTGCGAAATTGCTTGATTAATCGAGCAATATCTTTCCATTTCCCTTTCGACTTGTCAAAAGTGAAAACAGCATTCAAGTATGGATTATTCTCTAATAAAGATTGATTTCCTTTTTTGACTAAAAAATCAATTTCAGCTTCGGGAAATAATCGTTTTAACTCTGAAACTATTGGAGTAGCCAAAATAACATCGCCTAGAAAAGCTGTTTGGATAATGAGGATTTTATTCACAAAACAAATTTAACATAATAGTAGAAGAAAATTACGAGTTGAGGATACTATTTAATTACTTCAATAAATTCACATGCCCTCTTTGAATATATTCTTTTCCACTACCATCATGGACTACTACCATGTATATGTATGTCCCAGGTTCAGCCAATTGTCCCGAGAGAGCAATGTTTCCATCCCATCCTTTGGAATAATCGTTGGTTTTGAAAATTACTTTTCCCCAACGATCAAAAATGGTAAAGTCATATTGCTCATGATTAAAATCAGAGATGACAGGTGTGAAAACTGGATTTACTCCACCAGGTGTAAATGAGTTTGGAATATATATGATAGGGTCGAGTGTTATACATTGTAAATTCGACCTACTGACTTCTGAAAAACCATAAACATTCATTGATTCTACAGCTTCAACATAGTAACAAATCTGACCATTTGTTGAAAGTAAATTTACATCATCTGTCAAACTATAGGTGCCATTCGGGTATGAATCAAATTGTGACCCACCAAAAAAGCCATCAACTCCTCTGTAAACAACGTATGAATTGATTGCTCCGTCAAAATCAAGGTATGGACTCCATGTCACGTAATTGAATTTCAATAATCCATCATTCTCCGCTTTCAGTAAGATGGTTTGTGCACTGTTTGAGATTGCTCCCAATCGTCCACAACTATCAATGTATTGAATTCGATATGTATAGGAGTTGTCATTTACTTCAACGTCAGAATCCGTGTAGTTTATTGTATTTCCTGTAATTGGAATTTGATCTATTTCTGTAAAAGCACCATTTATTTTTTTCTGAATAGAAAGTAATGAAACGTTCGCACTTGCATCAATATAATGCCTCAAATCAACTTGTTCACCATTAACGGTCGCAACTTGTAAGTAATGAAATGCAGGAGGTTTTGGACTCGAAATGAACAATGTTCGAATGTTTGAAAAAGATTTTTGTCCATTATCGGAGAATGAAAGAACAGAAAAAGTATACGTTTCCCCGTCAATTACATCGATTGTAAAAGAATTATTTGTCGTATTCCCGTAACTAGTCCAAGCTGTATTCGTGGTTTTAGCGAGAATTTCATAACGATCGATGTTGTTCCACCCTTCATAACCCGTCCAAGTTAAAGTGGCTGTTTTTTCGCAGACATTTAATTGGACATTTAAGTAATTCGTTGTATGAAGTTCTCCCTTCGCTGACGTATGGTAAGTCGGAGGATTACTGTTGGTGAAACAAGAATCGAATGCTGCAACAGAATAGGTCAAAGGACCAAGGGTAACGTCTGGGCTGTACGTATAGGTAGTATCCGATATTCCTAGATGTTGATCTAATTCTACAACACTTCCATTCGCTGTTTGAATGTAAATTATGTAACCGTATGTATCGGGTTGTTGATTTTGATTCCAAGTGATTGTTACTTCATTCGTTAAAGTATCTATTGTTACGTTATCAATAATCGGAATGTTAGGGGCAATTAAATCTTGAAATTGATCGCCGTCAATATTAGAAGTAAAGTCACACGGTTGGTTTGGAAGAACGATTTGGTAATTTAAAAAGACATCGCAAATTCGAATTGTATCTTTGTAAAAATGGGTTCCAAAAGGAACACTGTCGTACAGAGACCAAGTTCCTAAGGGATATTCTCTTAATATGTGATAATAAGCTTGATTGGAAATAGAAAAATTACCAGGTGAATTCCATTGGAGATTTGCAGTACCATTACCTGGATTGGTTACGTCTAAAAAAATATTTTTTAAGGTGTCAGATGAACGCAACGTATTTCCATTGCAACCAGAGGCAACTTGAATAAAGTAATCATTTGTACTCGTTACTGCCGGTGAGGAAAAGGTTGCAGTACCAATTGTATTGATTGTGCCTAATAATCCATTTTGAACGGAGTAAATTTGATACGAAGAAAAAGTTCCTGTAGGATCGTTTACGGGTGTCCAATTTAGAATGACATTTCCGGCAGCATCTGTTTGAATGCAATCAATTTCTGGAGCATCAATTACTCCTGGGTTTCTTACATTTATTGTAATTGTAGCATAGCTAACTTTAGGGACTTGGCAATAATCGTCTTGAATTTTAAAAACAAAATGATAAGGAATAGAGCTGGCAACAAATCCGGTTGAAGTAACCAAATGATCACAGTCTGTTTGCCAGTTGAATGTTGTATTTACTCCTTGGGGCATTGTGATTAAAGGTGTTTGGTCAAGTGTTGCACAAGGAGCAATGGCACATCCGAGATTACTCGTATAGTTGGTGCCAAACATTAAACCCGTTGCAGAAAGGATATTACTTTGTGGTGAACCGTCTTGTAATAATTCTACATCAGTAGAAGCAAGGTTGAAATTCACCAATTGTCCAGCGTCGATAGTTGTTTCAAATAAACCTCCAAATGGTCCCATAATAACAGGTGGTGTGTTAGTCCCAGAACAATTTGTTACAATTAAGTAAATTTCTCGTGAAACTTCAGCAATCAATACGTTGTTTCGGAAAGATTGTGCTGTAATTTTTATTGAATAGTTTCCAGAAGAATTTGATAAAAAATTAATGTCTCCAGAAACTGGATTTATGGTAGAAGAAATACTTCCTGGACTAATAGCGGGAGAAGGTGTTGGAGAATTAAAGTTGAACCCCGGTTCGAAAACCAATGGAACTGGAGATATTCCGTCCACATAAGTTAACCCAGGGAAATGATCTAGTGGTTCTCCAAAGAATATATGCAAAGAATCTAAATCAACATCTACGGCATTCATGTTATATTGATACGGTGTTCCGACACAGCTAACAAAATAAGGTTCTTGGAGGAATTGTGGAGAATTATCTACGCAAGTTCCTACAGAATTAGGAATGGCAAACATTTTAGCAACGATAGTTATCCCTTTTGTAGAGGGAGAGGTAAGGTTGGTAATTGCTCCACTTCGCGCAAAATTTTGGTAAGTAAAAATCCAGCCTTCAGCAGGTGGCGTTCCCAATATAGTTGTTGGTTGACTTCTGTATATTGCTTTTTCAATTGCACCAGGTCCGTTTCCACTATTAGCGCCTGAACCACAGAGTAGAGGAGTTGGACCTCCTGTTACCGGTGAGCACGACGGGGAAACATCTGTACTGGAAACGTAAGCTAAAGAAAGGTTTGCAAGCGTTGGATGCCCCCAAACCTCTACAGTTACACTTGAATTACTAATAACTGCACCATTGCAATCACGGTAAACCACTAATTCAAAAACATATTCACCACCTTGACACTTCCATGTCAATTCACCACCAATAACATGTGTAGCTCGACTCCAAAAAGAAGCGGAAAGAATAAGTAGAATTAATAAGACTCTTTGAATCATAAATCAAGAACGAAAATAAGTTATACGTAGTATATTGACGAAAATTTTTTTATTTAGTTGTTTTTCATTTATGTTAAAGGTAGAGTTAAATTTTGGAAAATTGAAGATTCTTTTGTAGTTTTAAAGAGAATTAAAATCTTTACTTATGAAGAGTTTTATCTTATTACTTACTGTTTTTCTTTTAACAGTTGTGAATAGTTTTTCGCAAACAAAAATTTATTTACCTAAAAGCCAATCAAACAATAATCTTAAAATAAGTGAATTCGAAACGAATTACTTTGAGAATAATCAAGATACGAGCGAATATGCAAAAAGTAAGAAAAAAGAATTTGAACGGTGGTTATTTATAAATAAGAATCGATTAACAATCCAAAATGATAGCACTTATAGTTTTGACAATTACTCCGAAGCTATGAAGTATATTGCTGAAACAAATTTATATTGCAATAATGAGGATAAATCTAACTGGAGTAATGTTGGACCTCGAAATGTTGGGCAACATAACGGATGGGTTGAAGCTGTTTATATGTCTCCAACAGATAGTAATACTATTTTAATTGGGGCTAGAATTGCAGGTATTTTCAAAACAACCAATGGAGGACAAAATTGGGTTTGTGTGACTGATTCGATGAGCATTCCTATTTTAGGTGTTCAACAAATTATTTCCAGTCCTTTTAATTCAGACATATTATTAGCTATTACCGGAAATGTATCCGGTTTAGATGCAGTACAAACGGGTTACCTTTATAGCAATGATGGTGGTGACACATGGAATGTTGGAGCACCTATAGGGATGCAGGAGCATGTAAAGTGGATGTGTTTTGATAAGAATATTTCTGGGAGAGTATATGCAGTTTTAAATACAGAACTTATTTACTCAAATGATAACGGACAAACATGGAGTGGCCCTTTGAACTTGCCTTTAGATTTATACGCTGATTCTGTTGTTAATTTAGATAAGGTTTTTGTATCCAACGATAAGTTATTTATCATAAACAGAAGTGGCGAACCATGGGAAGATTTTATTATTGGAATTTGGAAAGGTGATGTAATTGGAAATATTACTAATATTAATTGGGGAAATAATTTTGCTCTTAATTTGATACAACCACCATTTCTATATATATCTGACACAAATATTAGTATTTCATATATCAACGAAACATCCTATCAAAACACATATCCTTTCGTTGATTCTACTAGATTTACGTACTATACATACGCAGCAAATATATCTTTTGGATGTACCTACGATACAACGGGAGGAATTAATTATCCTTACTACAATATAAATGATACAGCAAATAGTAACCATAGCTACAACTCATACGATTGGCATCGAATTATGACAAATGGTTGGAAAACGAGGGACACAATTAATAATGTTATAAAGGTTTCATGTCAAAAAACTGGAAATTATAGTAATGTAAATTATAGTAATTATGACACAGAAGTTTTAACTCTTAGAACCTTAACACTACCTAATGAGGTGATTATCTCTGACAGTTTAAATCCAACGATAATGGATTTAAATTTTAACTTACCTAAAGGAGCTAGATTTAAAGTATGTTTCACGCCATACAAAGAAGGTAGAACAGTAACAACATCGGGAACAACAAATAACAATATTAATCATCTTCCTAATTGGATTTGTAATATACCCGATTTTAATTATACAACATTATTTGAAAACGTACTTTACGAAAGTGAATTTTCAACAATTAATCAAAATATTGACACTATACCAACCATCACATTTCCTAGTAATATAATAAACAGTCAAATCTTTGAGAACAATATGTCTGAACGAAAATGGTTTTATTATTTTATAATTGAATTTAACGATGATTATGACACTATCAACAAGCCAAAATTTGTAATTAATAGATTTGACATAAGAAATAAATTTGGAAAACCAAAAATGATTTCCGTTTCTAACAGGTATGGCGTTAATAATGAGAACTTTGCACTCCACGTTCATGACCCTAGTTACTCTACAATCTATAAAACAACTAATGGTGGTGTAAATTTTACAACCTATAAAAGAAGTCAATTGTCTCCTTCCGGAGGTGTTTCATATTCTGCAAATTTTAATAAAGACGAATTAATTGTATCAGAATCGGATGATAGATTCATATATGAAGGCACTCTAAATCATGGTCTTTTTAAGAAAGAAACAGATACAATTATAAGTATACCTTATAATGGAGGTGGACATCACCGTGATTATAGGTCTTCTTATACTCAACACATTAACGGAACTGATTTTATTTTGTTTGGTAATGATGGTGGTGTTTCATTAATTAAGCATCGATTAGAAGATTCGTCATCAACTCATTATAATTTCAATTCAATAAATGGAGATTTATCCATTAATATGATTTATAATCTCGATGTTCATGAAAAAACAAAAAAAATACTCATTGGTATGCAAGACAATGGAACACGACAATTTTCAGCAAATCAGCAAGGTTGGAATTATGTTTATGGCAATGATGGATGTATTGCAATGATTAGGGATAGTTTTCCTAATCAATATATTTTTAATGACCCACAATTTGGTTCTAATGTTATTTTAGAAAAACCTAATTTTCCACCAAATGCTATTGTTGATGACAACTTTCAAACTGATAGTATTAAAAATGGGGAACCATACCTCGGTATGCGTTTAGAAGAGTATCGTTTTGATGACACCCGTTTTATTGCAGGTTTACAAAAGATAACTTCTGCCCCAACAGGGAAGATAATTATTAATGAAGGGCAAAACATAACAAGAAAAGTAGTTATACCACATTCTAAAATCATTGGAGCGATTGCAATATCACAACGAAATCCTAATACTATTTTCCTAAGTGACTACCTATGGAAGGGAGATGAAGATTACCAAGAAAAAATTTACAAAACAACAAATGGTGGTTTAAATTCATCTGATTGGACACCTATAGACCCTTATGTTACATTTACAATCAATGGACAAACATACCAAGACTCATTAAGTAATTATTTACAGTGGGATAATGTAAATGCTGTTGCTGTAGATAATATAAATCCCGATTTGGTTTATATTGGCATGTCCGGTGTGGGAGATTTTGGTGGAGTTGTTACTCATGAATGGTTGCGTGTAATGAGGTCAATAGACGGAGGGTTTAACTATACCGATTGGTCTGAAGGACTACCGGCTCTACCTGTAAATTATCTTCTTTCTATAGAAAGTGAAAACCATCTTCTTTTTTGTGCTACAGATGCTGGAATATACTACCGCACCGACCAAACAACTGGTTGGGAATGCTTCTCTAACAAGTTGTCAAAAACGAGAATTACCGATTTGTCTTATAACTATTGTGCGAAAGAACTCTATGCATCTTCTTATGGTAGGGGTGTTTGGATGACGAAAGTAAATATACAAACAGGAAGTGCTTTTAAAGAAGAAATAACAACAAATACGACATGGAATACGGATAGAAATATTCAAAGTGATTTAGTTATAAAAAATGGTTCAACTCTTAATATCAGTAATGCAACTATTACTATAGATGCTGACAGAAAAATTATTATTGAACCCAATGCGCGTTTGATATTGAACGATGCAATTTTAACGAATGAATGCGGTGCACTTTGGGAAGGTATAGAAATTTGGGGTGAAACCAATGCTCAACAACACTCTTCTAACCAAGGAACTCTAATTATGCACCAATCTATTATAGAGAACGCCCATGAAGCTGTGAGAGTTTGGAAGCCGGGCGATTGGAATTCTACAGGTGGTATTATTAGAGCAACCAACTCTACCTTTCGCAATAACAGTAGAGATGTTGAATTTATAGCCTATAATTGGTCGCTGAATGGTGTTGAACAACCTAACACAAGTTATTTTGAAAATTGTAATTTTATTACCGACAGTAATTTTATTAATACCACGGTTAGAGACCACGTTACACTATTTAAAGTTTATGGCGTTCGTTTTTTAAACTGTGATTTTGCCGACCAACGTGCAACAGTTAGTGCAAACAAAGGCAGAGGAATCTTCTCTATGGATGCAAAATATAAAGTATTGGGTGTTTTTACAGGCAATACTGCTACTGTAATACCTTACTTTGACGATTCAAATTACGATGTTTGTACTTTTACCAACCTTAAATCTGGTATTGAAATACTAAACTCCAATAGCCAAAATACAGTGGCTGTTGACCATGTTCTTTTTACCGATTGTAATTTTGGTGTGCGAATTAGCCAAGTGGATAACGCCATGATAACAAGAAACCAGTTTGTACGAACAAGTGGAACGAATTCTAGTTGGTACAGTGACCAAATGAATATCTATATTGATAAATCTTCTGCCTACCAAATAGAAGGAAATGAAATGCGCTCTGACAATAATACATGGAATACTTTTGGTACACTTATTTTTAACTCTGGTTTGGAAGACAATGAAACGTATAAAAATAAGTTTAATAAATTAACCTATGCGAGTGTTTCTGTAGGAAAGAACAGGAATAATGCTTTTGATATTCCTGGTGCATCTTTAAAAGGGTTAGAATTCCTTTGCAACAGCAATATAGACAATCAAGTAGTGGATGAATACATCTTTGCCTTTTCAAATTTAGATGGCGCTAAACTGGTACAAGGGAGTCCTCAATCAAATATCCCCGCAGGGAATACTTTCTCCAATTTAACACAAAACAACACGTATAATATATACAGCTCATTGCCCAACTCGGTATTAACCAAGTACTATTGGTATCTAAATGACCCTTTGCAAGAACCAAGTGTGGTGAATGGAAGTGTTTTTAGTATTAACACTCCTGATGAATACTTCTGTAAATCAAACTTCAACATTATCTCCCCAGATCCAGATCGACCTATTTTGAATGCTGCCAAAGTACTCGAATTAGAAAATACTTTCAGTGAATTACAAGTGAATTACACTAAAAAGAAAGACTCTTTGAATGTGTTACTCGCGAATGGAGATAGATTAGAATTACATACAGCCATTGTTGATTTAAGAAATGGTTCGACTGATAAAACAATTGTTAAAAACCTGCTTTTGACTGATACTCCTTATTTATCTAGTGGTGTTTTGAGTGAACTTGCGGATGTTTCTCCCAATAACTTTCCCGAAGATTGGTTAAGAGATATTCTCCTTCTAAACATTGAAGTGATGAATGCCCCTTCTTTTTCTGATTATTTATTAAGGAAAGATACACCTATGGCTCAAAGCAATTATGACATTTTAATGGCTGCGAGAATTCAGACGACTGCATTGGGAGGCAAACAAATGGAAATCATGGAAATCAACCGTTCTAAGAATAGAATAGCCAATATGCTAATAAAGAATATTGTACTAGATACTTTAGGCGCTGACGTAAGTTCTTTTGAAGATTGGGTGGAAAGAAGAAGCGATGTACTGAAAGAAGTACAATTGGCTGATTTCTATTTATCAAAAGGAGATAAAACAAAGAGTTTGTTGCACTTAGTCAATCTTTCTTCACAAATGGAATTATTAGCAGAGGGTGATTTAAAAACAGAACTGCAAGATTACCATGCTTTTAAAACAGAAATGATACAATTGACTGATTCTAGTGGGACATTGAGAGGTTTGGACAGTTTAACGGAGGTTAGGGTTCGTTTTCATGCCGAAAATGCCTTTGGAACAGCACAAGTTCAGGCACAAAACCTGTTGTGTTTTTGGTTGGGTGAATGTGCGCAAGTCGTCTCGCCACGAATAGCACCATCAAGATCTTTGACCTCCTCCTCGACCCCTTCGACAGATTCAGGGGACACGGAGAACGGAGGGAACACGGGAGATGCATTTAGCATACATCCTAATCCTGCTTCTGAAACCATTACAATCACTTTGACAGAAGAATTGAGTAAAGGAGAATTGAAAATTTATGCTTTGAAAGGAACACTTGTTTTGGAACAAAAAATAGAGCAAAAATCATTTGCAGTAAATGTATCTGCTTTAGAAAAAGGGATTTACTTTGTGCATATCTTGAACAATGATTCAAGTGTTGATGAACAAAAACTGATTATTCAATAATGAAGTTTTTACTCTCTCTGTACCTTCTAATTCATTTAATGACAGTAAGTGCGCAAATTTATTTGAACGATACCGCAACCTATAACAGTAATTGGTGTGGTTACACTTCTGTGTATGAATTAAACAAACAGTATTATGTTATGGGTGGGACAATTAATTTTGGGCATAATAACGATATGAGTTTACTATTGGGACTACACAAATCAAATGGTGACAAAATCTCATTACAAATAGATTATGATACATTGAATGATCAAAAAATCTTTGGAGGAATAAACAAGTTAATCTATAATGAAAGAGGCAATTTTGTGTATTTATATAACAATTGTGAACAAGGTATCAGTTGCTATCCTCGTCTTAAAGAAATTAGTCCAACAGGATTTCTAATTAATGACATATCTTATTTACCAATTTTAGATTCATTTGCTTTCAAATTATTTGATTTTAATAATATCATGCAAAAAAAAGACAGTACTTATGTCATTGCATTAGATATTCAAGACCCTATACGCTTTGCAAACCCCAATTTAGGAGGGGGGGGGGTTTTATACATCCATTTAGATAAAGATTTTAACGTACTAGACACTGTACCTTATTTTGGATCAGGTAGTCATCAAGAAAGAGGTTATCTTTTTGCAGACATTGTAGAATTAGACAACG
>Ga0256845_1002271_pt1 | contig 14122 bp, 13 predicted proteins | sample RiftiametaG_FD_189101 | JGI IMG/M metagenome (GOLD analysis project Ga0256845, IMG submission 189101) | Tube worm associated microbial communities from hydrothermal vent at the East Pacific Rise, Pacific Ocean - Riftia | ecosystem: Host-associated > Annelida > Integument > Unclassified ...
TTATTCCTCTGATTGTGGTGAACTGTATTGTGTTGGGTCGCGCCGAAGCTTTTGCTTCTAAAAATGGGGTTGGAAAATCCATTTTAGATGCCATTGGAATGGGGCTTGGGTTTACCTTCGCACTGGTGGCGCTTGGTGCAACACGCGAATTTTTAGCGAGTGGATCGCTCTTTGAAATTAAGATGATTTCTGGGTGGAAGGTTGACTTTATGCTACCGACTTCCGCTCCGGGTGCTTTCATTATTTTGGGGCTCTTCCTTGCCGGAATGAATGCCATGAATATGCGAAAAGCCAAGAAAGCAGGAAAAAGTTACAAGCCTGCAAAAATGGATTGCAGCACCTGCAATATTTGTGATCTTGGAAATACAAAATAACGACTTTCTTTCTATTTTCTTTGCTAGACATTATTTCATTTATCCGATACCTTGTTTTTTTTATTTGTTGTAAATGGTGTGTGTGAAGTGATGAAAGGGATTTTGAGATGAAGGTATGTGGCTCTTTGTCTTTTAATTTTATTTTGCTCTATAGTTGGGAAGGGCTTTGAATAGATCTTATTGGTAGTTGGTTGGGTTGAGTTTAAGTTTTCGACAGGGTTTGATGAGGCTATATAAAATGGCGCTGTCTTGCCCTGAGTGTGGGCTATCGAAGATGATTAGTTTTTTTTAAGTGTTTTATGAGCTTCATTGGGGGTGCAGTTTTTATTGTGTAATTTTTTTTAATATGAGTTTTAAAAAATGTCTAATATAATGAGGAGACGTGGAGGCCATACTTTTAAATATTACATCAAAGGACGGTTTTTAAGTTTTGTTTTGAATGATTTGACTTGGTTTAGATGTTTGATGTTGCTTTGTTTGTTTTAAAAGAGTAGGAATCTGGTTTGTTTTATATTTTTTATGGATTAACTGCAATTTGATGCGATCGATAAACGTTTGTGGTTAAAATAGTGAGTTTGGTATGAGGAAAGAATATCTAGAGCGTCGAAAGCGAAAGAGTGGTCAGATTATGTTGGAGTATCTGATTGCGCTGGCTGTCTTTTTGTCTTTGACGGGTCTGAGTGCCATTTTGCTGTATGTTTTTAAGGTGTATGGCGGACGGGTGTTGGCGTTGATGGCGTCGGCATAAGAATACGTTTTAATGATATAAAGAAAAGGAGATTGAGGATGAAGGTGTTAAAAAATCGAAAAAAAGGTCAGGCGATGGTGGAGTATATTATCATTGTTGCTGTGGTGGCTGTTGCGGCATTGGCTCTGTTTGGTTTGTTTGGCGATACGCTTAAGAAAAAGTTGGGCGGTGCTGTGGATGAATTGGATGAAGGTGGAAATGGAGCTTCTGCGGCGGCGGAAGAGCAGTCGGTGGAGCAGATTAAACATTTAGGTAACTAAATGAATCGAACCCAAAAGAGAAGCAGGGCGGGCGCCGCAATGGTGGAGTCGGTTATTGTGATTATGTTGCTTTGCTTTATTCTTTTTGGGATTATGCAGGTCTCTTATTTGATTGCTGCAAAAGATGTGACCTCTTTTGCGGCGTTGGCGTCTGCACGAGCTGCGACGGTGGGGATGAAGGAGGAGTTTGTGAATCGAGTGGCGCAGGTGGTTTCGATTCCTACAGCGGGCCCGTCTACACACAGGATTGCAGATTCTTCTCCTGTGGGAAGGGGACGTGTGGGTGGAATGTGGAGTCGAGCCTTACATAGTGCGCCTGAGTCGAATCAATATTGGAGAGAAAAGTATAATATTCCTTTGTATTTGGGTGCGGTGGATCAGAGTGTACTTCCGGGTATTTTAAATTATTATAATTGGACGACCGCAAGTACTCGAATTGATGTTCAATTGTCTCGTAGTTCTGATGGGCGGATTGAGATTTATCAAAAGCAATATGTGCCACTCTCTTTTCCTTTTGCGCAGTTGTATTATCGGGGAAATATGGGTTACATGAGGCGGCGAAATGGAAGCCGTTTGGTGCCGCGTAGCAAAATGGTTAATGATTTTCGGTTTGAGGATCATTCGGCTCTTTATCTGACGTACTAAGGAGGTTTTATGTTAACGCATTCTCCTAGGATTAAAAAAAGAAAGTCGGGGCAGGCGATTATTTTTCTGTTGGTTGTGATGGTGATCGGTCTTTTGGTTGTGCTTTGGAATTATGATTTACACAACATTGTGGCCACCAAGGTTCGGATTGATACGGCGGGGGATTCGGCGGCTCTTTCGGCGGCACGGTGGCAGGGCATTACTTTGAATATGATCGGGGAGTTAAATCTCATTCAAGCCGCAGAGATTTGCGAGTCGTTGGTGGATCCTGAAAGTCAGGATGATATTGAGATTGCTCAGCAGAGAGCTGAGGCGATTTCGTTGTTGCGCTCACGCCTTTCGTTGAATGGCCCGTTGATGGGGTTTGTTGCGGCGCAGTCGGCTGCATTTATGAATTTGCGGGAAAAAGATATAGCCAATCGAGAGCAGGATTTTTCAAAACAATTGATGCGACGGGCGAATCGGTTTATATCGGCGGGTGAGGTTTTTGATGGGAATGTGTCGGAGGCGTATCCTGGTGCATGGTTTGAATATGGAAGCTTGTTGAGCTCGATTGCTGGAAATAAAATGGTGGTGGACTCGGCCAATACGCAATATTATCACTTTTTTAATGGATCCCACATTTTGCTGGATCCACGATTTTATTCTGCAATAGCGGCAAAGCATTGGTGCTATTTTAAATCGGGTGCTCGGCGAAATTTGATTGATAATTACACCAGTTATGAGGATTGGCCTCCTTTGCCTAATATGGCGAATCGCTCTTCGGTGAATAGTGAATATTTTAGTCTAAAGTTGGTGCGCTACAATTTGGCTTTGCGTGGATTTTCTGCGTATGCAAGAAATTCGGTTTCAAATTATTACAACGTTTCGACTTCAATTGATTCTGGGGGAGAGCAACTTGAACGATATTACCGAAAAGAGCTCCGAGATAATTTTGGTGTCGGAAGCGGAAAGTTGCCCTATGTGTTTGATATTAATTTTTCTTGGCATCTTTACAATTTAGGGAGTTGGTTTGGTCGCTGGCCCTCTTCTAAAGATTTTCCCTTTGAAGAAGGCGTGAAAGTGCGGGATGAATATAATTATCGGGGTGCAGATGCCGCCGTGGATTGTTATATCAACGCAAAAAATATTACCCCTGGCATTCGTGTTGATTCGGATTGGATTTATTGGGCGGCGGCGGCAAAACCGTTTGGGTATCTGCAAGATCCAGATTCTTCAACCAAACGGGTTCCTTTTTATTTTGGTGTGGTACTCCCGTGTTTCCGTCATTCGAGGTTGATTCATAATGCGCTTTCAAGTCGGTCGAATGGATTGCGCCCCGCAGCGGATGAACACTTTTATAACCATTTAGAGCTTTATATGAAAGGGGGGGTTGATGCGATTCGGGGGATTGATTGTTGGTATTGCAAGCAGCTGATTAAGTGGGAAGAGTCCTCTTTTCGGGAAGAGGGTTCTCAGTGGCTTGAGGATCATCAAGAACAGATTGATAAGGGCGAAATGTGTGTGCCTATTCGAATGTATAATGGCGGTGGTGGCGGTGGCAGTAACGGCGGCGGTTCACCGATGGGACGAGGATAAACAAATGGCTATGAAAAATAAAGAAGGTCAGGCCATGGTCGAGTTTATGGTGGGGTTGATCGGGATTCTTATGCTCATTTTGGGTCTGAGTTACATTGGACGATTTGTGGCGATTGATTGTGCAAATTTTTTAGATGTTCGAATGGCGGTTGCTGAGGATATGCGAATCTCACGGCCTTCTTCAGCAAATGGGGTTTATAATCCAAATATGAGTTATTCTTGTTTGGGTCAAAATATTAATAGAGATAGTTTGTATTCAAGTTTGCGCGGTCGCTATCCGCAGCAAGAGCGTTTGGATCGCTTTGATTTTCTTTCGGGCGGTGACGACCCATTACAGACGATGATTGGTTCGAAAAAAGGAGAATCCATTCCTATTACATCGCCTTTGATGCAGAAAATGTTGGGCAGGAAAAAGGTTTCACCTTATCAGGAGTTTTGGATGCCAATGTGGGATGATCTATTATGAGTGTGTGCATCTTCTCTTTTAAACGAATGTTTCAGTGGATCTGTCTGGTTTTTTTGCTTTTTTCTGCATTTGGCGTAGAGGCGCGTGTCTGGCGCGGGCTTAATGCAAAAGATCCTTTGCTTAGCGATGGTACTGTTAATTGGACCGTGGCGCGACGGACAAAGTTAACTCGAAATGGAAAACCCATCGAGATGAATTTATATACGGTGCGTTACACCGAACCTGCGGTAAGTCAGCTTAAAAGACGCTTTGAAGCACTTGGCGCCAAAGTGGTTATTGTTCGTGGGCGCGATGGGGTGACGGGGGTGGCTCGTTGGCCTAATAAAAAGGCCCGCTTTATTGTTTTAACACCTCAGAATGATCCGCATAAATATATTATTGTGACGTGGTCGCACCCTAAAAAGCGGGCGAAGAAGGTAAAGCTTTTTGTCCCAACGTATCCTCGCGGAAAAAAGCCTACGACGATTTCGGACGATGAAACCCACACGGTGGTCATGACGCAACAGACGTCGGATTCGCCGGCGGATGTTCATGCATTTTATGCACGAAAGCTAACAGCTGAGGGGTGGAAAATGGTTGTGCCAGCCATCGTGAGTCATGGAACAATTCGGGGCCTGGCCACTTATCAGAAAAAAAATCGAATTTGTTTTGTTCAAATCAGTAAGCATCGGGGTCGATTAAATATGATTACCGTGCTTGTTAAAAAGGGAACGCTTTGATACGTTTCTTTTTCATAATTGGAGAATAGGTGTGAAAAATAGACTCATCCTTGTAATTGCTATTTTAGTGGGCATTTTAGCTTTTTGGTTAAGTGCTCGGTACTTAAAAAATGAACTTGATCGAATGAAAGGTCGTTACGGAACGGTAGAAGTGCTTGTGGCGGCTCAAAATTTGCCTGCAATGACGGTCTTAAAGTATGAAGACATTGCAATTAAAGAGTTCCCTAAAACCATGATTGGAGACAATGCATTTCCTCCGAAGCAGTATCTTCAGTTAATCGGAAAAAAACTAAAACTTTCGATGAAAAAAGGGGTGGTCTTCTCTTTAAATAATGTTGATTTGCCGCACGTTACACGTACCGGATTGGCCTCTATTGTAAACAAGCGTAGTCGCGCCATTTCTATCTCTATCTCTGGAGCGGCTGCTTTGAGTGGTTTAATAAAACCCAAAGATCATGTCGATATTTTGGGCACCTTTACTTTTCCTTCAAAGGTGAATCCGCAAGAGGTGGAGTCGGTTACACTTACGCTTATGCAAAATGTAAGTGTGTTGGCCACCGGACGAAATCTGGCGCGACAAATGACCGAGGATGGGCTCAATTCTCAGCAAGATGGCTATAGCACGGTCACCTTTGAGGTCTCGCCGCGCGAAGCCGAAATCTTGGTCTTTGCTCAGCAAACCCGCGGACAACTTTATCTCTCCTTACGGAATCCGCGCGACATCTATTCAGAAACCGAGCTTCCTTCGGTTAATTTCGACTATCTTGAACTAAAATTAAAAGAACTAAACGAACGTCGGCAAATACGCATTCAAGCGCAGCCCAGAGAATAGGGACGGGAAAATGTTACACATAAAAACCACCCATCCTAAACGTGATCCTGTTACGTTGAAAACCGACTTTGGCGTCTTTATGATTGGCTCCGATGCGTCGAATCGAATTGTCTTAGATGACGGAAGTGTTGAAGAGGCTCACGCTGTACTCACGCTCATGGAAGACGAATCGTATATTGAAGATTTAATGGGCGCCGGTGTTGTTGTGGATGGGGAGCGCATTCACGCCAGAAAACGAATTTATCCCAACACAAATATCCAAATTGGAAACTACACGTTGCACTTCTCCTTGGATGAAAAAGAAGAAGAAATTTCTACCGTTTCGATAACCTCCACAAAATCGCTGGCCCCTTTGGCAAAAGAGCTTTCAGCCATCCAAGAAATTAAGCAACAAATTCACGCTGAGTTGGTTGATCGACTTGATCTTAAACGCTTAAGTATGAGCAAGCTAAAACAGGGCGAGCTCCAGACCAAAATACAAAACAATCTGCGCGAAATTGTTTCGGAAATCCGTACTCGTTTGCCCCGAGGGGTTCAGCCTGCGCGATTGATCAAAGAAATTTTTAACGAAGCTGTTGGCTTGGGACCTCTTGAAGATTTGCTCGAAGACGACTCCATCACAGAAATTATGGTAAACGGACCCAGCCAAATTTATATCGAACGCGCCGGCGTTTTAATTCTTACCGATTTAACATTTATTAACGATGCCTCTGTAAACACAATTATTGAGCGGATTGTTTCGCCGATTGGTCGACGAATCGACGAAAGTCAGCCCTATGTTGATGCCCGTTTGCCCGATGGATCGCGGGTAAATGCCATCATCCATCCGCTCTCTTTAGTGGGTCCTTGTTTAACGATTCGTAAATTTTCGAAAGATCCTTTCAAGGTACAAGACCTGATTGATTTTGGAACTCTTACGCCCGCTGCCGCCGATTTTATGCGTGTTTGTGTGCGGCTTCGTAAAAACATCATTGTTTCGGGCGGAACGGGGTCAGGAAAAACAACGCTTCTAAATGTGCTCTCTAGCTATCTTCCCGACAACGAACGTATTTTAACCATCGAAGATGCGGCGGAATTGCGCCTTACCCAGCAACACATCATTCGCTTGGAAGCGCGTCCTGCAAACATCGAAGGGCGTGGTGCGGTAACAATTCGAGATCTCGTTCGAAATGCACTACGGATGCGCCCCGACCGAATTGTGGTGGGCGAGTGTCGTGGTGCAGAAGCACTTGATATGTTGCAAGCCATGAACACCGGTCATGAAGGTTCGCTTACCACCATTCACGCCAATACGCCGCGCGATGCGTTGGCTCGTCTTGAAACCATGGTTTTAATGTCGGGAATGGAGCTGCCGATTCGTGCTATTCGCGAACAGGTCGGCTCGGCGGTACACATTATTTGTCAAATATCACGTTTTTCTGACGGCTCTCGTAAAGTGAGCAAAATCACGGAAGTTTCGGGGCTTGAGGGCGACCGAATTACCCTTCAAGACATCTTTGATTTTAAACAAACGGGAATCGATAAAGATGGAAAGGTGTTGGGCGAGGTTTTGCCTACGGGCGCTGTTCCTACGTTTGTTGAAGAGATTGCGATGCGCGGGATTGAGTTTGATCGAACCATTTTTGAAACAGCGCAAAATGGACCACAAAATCGACGATGGGGAGGGCGTTAATTATGTTTTGGATTGCTCCCATCTTATTTGCTGTTGCAGCCGCTTTGCTCTGCTTTATCCTTATTCACATCTTGCGTGAAGCCGAAGAGGGCTACGCCAGTGAATACAATATGGACACGGCGCGGCAGTTCGAAGATCTATTCCTCTTTATTTCCCCCCAGCAACTACTCATTGTTTCTCGTATTCTTGCCGCAATCATGTTTACGCTCCTCTTTTTTTCGGCAGGAAATTTAACCTCTACAGCTGGAATAATGATGGGGCTTGTGATGGGTTCTATTGGAGCTGTTGCGATGCTTTTTATGCCACGTGGTTTGGTTAAGATTCTGAGAATCAGACGTCTCGAACGTTTTAACCAACAGTTGGTTACTGCTTTAACCGGAATGAGCAACGCTTTGAAAGCGGGCTTTAGTATTCAGCAGGCGTTTGAGTCGGTCGTGAAAGAGGGCGAAGCGCCAATTGCTCAAGAATTTTCTATGTTTTTGCAACAACTTAGAATTGGTGTAACCTTCGAAGAGGCGATTGAAGATATGGACCGTCGAATTGGAAGCGAAGACTTAACCCTCATGATTCAGTCCATCGAGATTGCCCGTCAAACCGGCGGTAATTTAACCGAAGTCTTTGATCGAATTGCCGCCACGATTCGGGAGCGTCAGCGAATCGAAGGAAAGATTAAATCCTTAACTGCACAAGGAAAGTTGCAAGGAATGGTTGTGGGGGCTATGCCGCTGCTTTTGGGCTTTGCCCTCTATGTGGTTGACCCAGGCATGATGCTCGGTTTCGTCAAGTCGGTTATTGGTTTAGCCGTTTTGGTGGTGATTGTAATTATGGAACTCATTGGAGCGTTTATAATCAAAAAGATTGTAACGATTGATGTGTAGAATCTTATGACAAATCAAGTAATCATTATTAGCTTACTCTTTACCTTTTCAGCCATTGCGCTGACGTGGCAGATCATTCGTGTGGCACAACACGCAACCTACATCACGCTCGCAGATGGCCGCCGCCAAGAACGCAGTTTGCCCCTCTTAATCCGATTGGTACTGCCCTTTGCTTCTTCTGTTCCCAAATGGTTTACCGAACACCGTATGCTAGAAGATAGTCGGCAACGAATTTCAAAAAAACTGGTTTCTTCTGGGTTTGAGGGGCTTATTCAACCTTCAGAAATTGTTGCGCTGCGCCTTTTGATGCCCCTTGGGGTAGGGGGGCTTTTCTGCTTAATGTTAGCCTTTTCCTTCCCAAGTATGCCCCCCTCTATTGGTGTTGCTTTGGCAAATCGGCAGGAAATACTCTACTTTTTTATCCTTATTATGCTCGGGTTTTATCCCGACTCTTGGCTAAAACGAGCTGTGAAAACTCGTCAAAGCAGTATCGAACGTGCGCTCCCCTTTGTTCTCGATTTGCTCACTCTTTCCGTCGAATCGGGCTTGGATTTTATGACGGGAATCAGCCGAATTATTAACTACCGAAAATTAGATCCTCTAAACGAAGAGCTTATTCGGGTCTTTCGCGAAATTCAGGTAGGACACACCCGTAAAGAAGCCCTTCAAAATTTTTCGGATCGGGTAGACCATTCCGATGTCCGGGCGGTCTCGAATGCACTCATTCAAGCCGATGAATTGGGCACAGGGATTGGCGGCGCGCTCCGTATTCAGTCCGATCAAATTCGAGTTAAACGTTTCCAACGAGCCGAGAAACGCGGAAACGAAGCCCCCATCAAAATGCTTTTTCCATTGATTGCCTTTATTTTCCCCGCTGTTTTCCTTATCTTACTTGGTCCTGTTGTTCTGCAAATGTTCACGCAGGGCGGATTTTAGGGTACTAACTATTTAAATGTAGGAATAAAAATGTTTCATCTCATTATTGAACAAGGCAAAGACGTCGGCCGCGAAATTACCGTTCCAGCAAACGGTATGAAGTTTGGGCGTTCGCCTGCAAATGACCTCGTGCTCGATGACGAAGCCGTCATGCTTTTTCATGGCCGCTTCTTTTTTAAATCCGACGGAACCCTCTGGATTACCGATTTCGGCGCCGGAGAAAAAACCGTGGTGGAGGGCGTTCCTGTTGACGAATATCAACTAAAAATGGGCGAGTTGGTTGAGGTTGGAAAAACGGCCTTCCGGGTAATTAATGTAAAACAAGAAGATGAAGAGTTTGCACCTGTTTTACCCCCAGAAGATCCATCAAGTTCCATCGACTTAGGCTTCAAAAAAGATCGCACCACACGCACTGCGCGGAAGGCAAATCACAACACATCTTCTCACCATTTAATCCCCCGTGTCTTGCAAGTACTCGTTGTTGTTTTGGTTCTTATTGTCGGCTTTGTTTTATTCTCTTTGATTCGAGATCTTTTTGATTCCGACTCTTCAGGAAAAAAGACCCGCCGTTTGTTACTGATTTCGTATGAACGTGTTCAAGCCTCTACCAACAATATTTTCCGCTACCACTTAACCCTCGATTCCCACGGAAAATTTATTCTCGACATTGATGATTTAAAAAACAAACGCCACATTCAAAAAGAAAAAATAGTTCCCAAAGTTCTCTTAAGGCAACTGGCTGATGAAATTGAAGAGTCTGGATTCTTCCAGCTTAATTCCGACTTTACCGGTTCCGAAGAAGGCGTCTACGATTTGTACAATTTGGCCATCTATAAAGATGCCTCTTTTAACCAAATCCGCATTCTAAACCGAAACCCGCCTCCAGAAATTAAACGCGTGGTCGCCAGCATCGAAAACTTTGCCCTAGATGAACTAAAAATCCCGCTCACCCTCTTTAAGGACAACGATGAACTCATGGCGTATGCGCGTATTGCCGTTAAGTTGGGCAATTCCAACTATAAAGAGCGCGATGTCAGCTACAGCAATCTGGCCGACGCCATTGCCGAGTATAAAAAAGCCATGCTCGCGTTAGAAACATTTGAACCCAAACCCAATCTCTACCGCATTGCGGAAAAAGGACTTGGAAGAGCTGAATTAGAGCAAGATAAACGATACAAAGATTACATGTTCCTTGCCGATCAAGCCGTAACGTTGAACGACTGGGACAAGGCCATTAAATATCTGCGTATCCTTAGTCAGTTGATTCCCGATCGTTCCGATAAACGATACGAGAAAATTAAAAGAATGTTGATCAAAGTCGAGGCTCGCTTAAGATAGGTTTTTAATAATGAAGAATTTTGAAAAAATAAAAAAAATGAACCCACTCAAAATGGCGGGGCTACTGGTTCTCGCTGGCCTCTTATTTTTAACCGGGTGCGATAAGATCGGAACCGTAGAAACCCTTCACGTTACATCCGACCCCACCTCCGCAGAAGTCTTTGTCGATGGGGTGAAGAAGGGCATTACACCCCTCACAATTTCGGGATTGTCAAAAGGAAGCCACCTTTTAAAACTTACCAGAAAAGGTTTTAACCCCGTCTATAAAAGTCTCATCCTAACCAAAGGGGGCCGACGCGAAATTAAATTCGCCTTAAAACCTGTCACGGGACTACTCTTAGTCGAATCCGATCCCTCCGGCGCAGATCTTACTGTAAACGGCATCTTTAAAGGAACAACACCTGTTCTAATTACAGATTTACCGCTTGGCAGTTACTCCTTAAATTTTAAAGCTACAGGACAGTTGCCTCGAACCATGACGGTAGATTTAGAAGACCGAATTCCTCTGAAAGTGATGGGCGATCTCGCCTCAAATATGGCCCAACTTACCGTCAACTCCTTCCCAACCAATGCAGAAGTTCGCATCGATGGAAACCTCATCGGAAAAACCCCGCTCATTTACGATAAAGTTGAAGCAGGTGAATCCGAAGTAATGGTAGCGGTTAAAGGCTACCGACCCTACATCAAAAAAATGACCTTCGAAGCATCAAAACCCTACACCCTCAACCCCACTCTCGAACCGCTTCCTTCTGGGTTAACAATCATCTCAGCTCCCTCTGGAGCCCATGTAATCATCGATAAAAATCCCGTTGGAAAAACCCCAACAACGGTCACCAATCTAAATAATGGAACCCACGAAGTGGTTGTTCGCTTGCCTGGATATGCCCGACAGAAAAAAACCATTGAACTTCAACCCGATGCCAAAGAGAGCCTCGAATTTACCCTCGTAAAAGATAGCGGAACCTTGGTGGTCGATACTGAACCCGCCAATGTGGAAATATATGTGGACGGTCGACACGTAACAACCACCGTTCAAAAAGGCCCTTCCGACGCCCTTTCTCAAACCACCCGCCTTTTATTAAAATCAAAAAGAGCCCACAAAATACAATTTGTGCGGGAAGGATTTATCTCCGAAGAATTGATTATTCAAACCAAAATAAACGAAGTGGTAACCAAGCATGTTGTGCTTAAACGCATCTTTGTTTACGACACCCGAATCACCACGAAAAAAGAGGTGATCGACTGCCGAATTGAATACAAACTCCCCAATGGCGACATCTATTACGAACGCTACCCCGGCGTCTTTAATACGGCAAAAGCTGCCGATATTATTAAAGTAGAAGCCATCTCGCTTGACGATGCCAAAAACCGCGCCGCTCGCCGCCTGATTGAGCAAAATAAAAAATCAGGCCCCAAAAAGAAAAAGCGTCGCTGAGTCAAAAATTTGTACGAGATTTTTTATGAGTAAACTTTACATGCGCCGAAGACACCCCCTCTCAATCGTAGTTTCGGTTTTAGTTTTTTTTCTGCTTTCCGTCGAAGCCTTTGTGCTTTTGGGCGGGTTCGAAATCGATGCCAAAACCGTCTACAAAACAGCTCCCTGGCTCCATCCCTACTACCTTAAATTAGTGGGTGAAGATCCCGACTCCATCCGCGAATGGAACCGCTTCTTCGAAGAACAAAAACAAAACGCCAAAAAAGTAAACGCTCCAGAAACACCCCTTTCCCAAAAAGAAAAAGAAGAAAAGGTTAAGGCGATAAAAAAGACAGAAGAAAAAAAATCATCAGCGCCTTCCAAAGAAGAAGAGCCGGTCGGGTAAATATTAAAAGGAGATTTAAAATGAAAAATTGGGTAGCGATTTCCCTTTTACTATCGATTGTAACATCAAGTTTTTCCGATCTACCCGTCGTAGTAACCGATTCCGATTTTTTAATGGCGAGCCAATCCAGAATGGAGTTGCACCGCAACCGAGCCACAACAGGCAAACCGCTCTCTATTGCTAAAACAAAATATAAAACCGGTCTTGGAACACACGCCGTTTCCGAGATTCCCGTAACCGTTCCTTCGAGCGTCATTTCCCTTTCAGGGAAGGTGGGCGTTGATGATTCTGCGGGTCGTCGTGCACGGGTTCTATTTCGCATCCTTTCAGGAAACAAAATCCTCTGGACTTCAAAAGTTCTTTCAAAAGGCAATCCAGCCGAATCGTTTAAAGTGGCTCTTCCCCAAGGGTGTTCCAAACTCTATTTGCAAGTCGACAGTCAAGGATCGCTTAAATTCGATTATGCGGACTGGATCGATTTAAAATGGGAATCAGGAAAACGAAAACCACTTTCGAAGGTGTTGCAATTATCAGGCAAAACATTTGGTTTAACGCCCAACCAAAAAAAAGATCAAACCCCCGCCTTGCTCAAAGCACTTCAAGCGTTGCAAGCCGCTCCAGGATCAACCCTAACCCTTGAAAAAGGAACCTACCACTTTTATTCATCCGGTGCGTTGCCCCGCCATTTCCACATTTCAAACCACGATCAACCCCTCTGGCATCCCATCTCGGTTCCACTCGTCGATCTAAAAAATGTTACCATCGACGCCAACGGATCGCTCTTCCTTTTCCACGGAAATATGCTCCCCGTTTTGATTCAAGATTCCCTCGGTGTAACCCTAAAAAATCTTTCGATCGACTACGCTATTCCGCACCATTCCGAAGGACGTTTGCTCAAAGTAACCGATCAATATTACGAGGTCTTCTTGGATTCAAAAAAATATCCGCACGAAATCAAACACGACTGGTTCTTCTTCTCCGGCGAAGAAGATTGGAGCGAAATGCATCGGGGTGGGGGACTGGCATTCGATGCCAAAACCCGCGCCATTGTGGCGGGAACCAGCGACATTGGTTTTAAAGGCAAACTCGAAGAACTAGGCTCCGATCGCTACCGCGTGCAGTACAACTTAAAAAAGCGCGGCCTCAAAGCGGGCGACATTTTAATCTTCCGACACGGAGGACGACCGCACCCCGCCGTCACCCTCTACCGTGCAAAAAATACGACGCTCGAAAAAGTCAGCATTCATCAATCGCAAGGGATGGGGCTTTTAGCACAACGCTCCGAAAATATTCACATTAACGGCGGCGGTATTTACCCCCGAAAAGAAACCGGTCGCCACTTTTCCACCAGCGCCGATGCCACCCACTTTTCAAACTGCAAAGGAATCATTCTCGAAGAAAACGGACTCTACGAAAATATGATGGACGACGCCATAAACGTCCACGCCACCTGCCTGCGCATCACCGAAATCATCGATTCAAAAACCATCCGCCTGCGCTACATCCACAAACAATCCATCGGATTCGAAGTCATGTTGCCCGGCGAAAAAATTAACTTTATTCACGCCAAAAAACTCACAGTAGGCGAAAGCCGAACCGTCGTCTCCATGCAGCGTAAAAATGTGCGCGATTTAATCGTAACCCTCAACAAATCCGTTCCAAAAGGAATCGACAAAGGCGACGCCGTAGAATCCGCCGATTGGCATCCCTCCGTCATTTTTCGAGGAAACATTGTTCGCAACAATCGCGCACGCGGATCACTCTTCACCACCCCCAAATCAATCGTCGTCGAAAACAACCGATTTGAACATATCGCAGGTTCCGCCATTCTCTTTGCAGGCGATGCAAACGGTTGG